>JAABUP010002894.1_pt1 | contig 31698 bp, 32 predicted proteins | sample 5559201 | NCBI WGS metagenome assembly JAABUP01 (sample SAMN10711887, study PRJNA513373) | rock metagenome | isolation source: Antarctica rocks | place: Antarctica
TCCTGACCGACCACGCCCGATGGACCCAGGAGGTGCGCACCGCGGAAACCCAGCTCACCCAGTGGAGCAAGCTCGAGGCGGAGTTCGAGTCCGGGCAACAAGCCCGACGCGACTACCAGCAGTGGCATCAGAAGTTTTCGATGCACGCCATCGGTGACACCGCCCGCGCCTACCGCGAGCACCTCACCGCACTCCCCCAGCCCAAGGCCTACCCCGAACGGGAACCCGACCCCGTCGGGGCGCAGCTGCTGGGCCACCTCGCCGACCCCGACCAGCACGCCGGCCGTCACCAACGCCTCACCGACAACCTCACCGCCCTGAGCGACTACCAACGCCGCACCACCCCGCCGCCGGCACCACGACGGGCACCCACCAAACGCCCCCGCGCCTCCAGCGCCGCCCCCACCGTGCAACCCACCCGAAACCAAACCCGCGGCTACGGCCGCTAACGCCCATAACACTCACCGCCCCGGTGGGCCCGGCCCGGTGCACCACCTGCTGCCGCGCCACCGCTCCGCGCTGGCTTGCCACCGGTCTCCGTTCTCACCTGGAGCCAGTGGCGGGGTCTTTGCCAGGCCATGGCTCTTCCTTGCTGAGCATCGGATTGGGAAATAGTTGAGCGACACACCGTGATTGATCACCGACTCCGGCGTCTGCGGCTGTCAGAGTGTCGCTATGTCTCGAACTGGAACACCGCAGCCCCGCGAACGGCAACCGGTTGCGCAGTCGCAGAACCGCGTCAAGCTCTACGGGTACGTGCCGCGTGAGCATTACGAAAAGATGCGTACTGCCGCGTACTCGTGCGGGATGAGCCTCGGGACGTATCTGTCCCATTTGATCGAGGCTGACGAGGTCGACGAGAACGGTCACCCACGGTGGGCTCCCCCGCCGCCCCCGGCTGCTGAGCCGCTGCCCGGAACGGGCACGGCCGCCTAGAACCGCACCACCGGGTCCGCCAGCCGACGGACCCCGGACAGCACGAAGCCCCACACTCTGAAGTCACTTTGGCCGGTGGTTTGAGTGCAGGGCTTCGTTAACGGAACTGGAGTCGACATTACACCGCCCCCCTGCTGGGGTGGTCACGCGGGACCCGCCGTGTCTTCGGCGTGCCCTCGTGATCTCACCTCACTGATTGCGCGTGGCCGGCGCCGCACCCCGCGGTGACCCCCCCGGTGCGCCACCGCACCACACCCACCCGGCCGCCGAACCGGCGAGACCCCACCGCCCCCGTGGCGTTGCGTCGTCCTCCGCTGCGTCGTGAAGTCAGCCCCTACGCCTACGCCGGCATCCCCTGCTGGTGGTCAGCTGAACGCTGGATTACCCACGTCGCCCGGGTCTACCAACGCAGCTACCTGCTCCTGCGGCACCGACTCGTGGCCTCCAGCGGCGGCGGGATATCCCTGCCCACCGTCCTGGCCTACGCCGCCGCCCAAGCCGCCGCCGCCGACCACCACACCGGCCGCGGCAGCCGCCCCTCCATCACCACCATGGCCACCACCGCCGCACGCGGGCGGCGCACCATCCAACGCGCCCGCCTATTCCTCCGCCTCGCCGGCCTCGCCACCGAAATCCAACCCGGCCGCACCCGCACCTACCCCGAACGCATCAACTCCTGGGAACGCGGCGACAAGGCCCGCGGCTGGACCGCCGTCTACGCACTACACCCCTCCCCCACCTACCCCGACCCTGTGGACAACTCACACATCATCCGCGCAGGTCACACACCAGATGGCACCCCACCACGCAGTGGTTCTCTTTCCCCATCAGCGTCAGCTGAGAAAAGGGTTTCTACCCGAGACACAAACCAAAACCCCCCTGCGGGGGACGAAGACGGCGCTCCGCGCCGCGCATCCAGCACAAGAGGGTGGCCCGGTGGTGGCCCCGGGCACACCAGGGCCCCGGGAACCGCCCTCATGCTGGACTGGCGGACCGATCCGGGCTGTCCCGGCTGGGCGCGGGCCTATGCCGCCCACCGCTGGGCAGGATCCCTCACCGGAGCCGTCGAGGCCGGCTGGACCGCCCGCGACCTCACCCAAATGCTGACCGACCTCACCAACACCGGCCACCACATCCTCACCCGACCCCGCCGACCCATCAGCTACCTCCTCGCCCTACTCACCAAGATCGACCTCCACGAACCCCCCACCCTCACCCGCGACCTCCACGACGCCGCCCACCAAGCCGAACGCGCCGAACAAGCCACACAACGGTCCATCGAACGCGCCCAAAGCGACCAAGCCCGCCAGACCGCGATCACCGCGCTGACCGGCCCCGGACGAGCACTCGCCCACCAAATTGCGGCCACCACGGCCGCCGTAGCCGCGCAACGACGTGCAGGGCTCCGACAATCGGAGTATGAGACTTGCGCCGAACTCGTGGCGCGCCAACGCCGTCAGCACTAACCGTCGCCCAAGGTATGCCGCTATTCCTAGGAATCCGATATAGTCTGATGACCAGCCACCTTATGGGTGGGTTGCCTTGGACACCGCGGGAAGGATCGTGGTCACCATGACGCCAATGTCGCAAAGGACATGTGCAGTTCCTGACCTGGGCGGTGAACTGCTGGACCCCCTGCGCGTGACGGAGGAGGTCTTGCTGGGCCTGGCCGGATGGGAAAGCGATGAGGCAGGCGACGGACTCGGTGCACCGTTGCCGCCGCCGTTGGCGCACAACCGCGCGCTGGATGCTGTGCAACGGCTACTGCGCGCCTTGGCCGGCACTCAAGGCCGCGACAGTGCTCGAAGCCGACTGCTGGCGCCCGACGGGCGCTACGAGCACGCACCGGTCACCTTCATCGACGTGGCCACCGACGACATCGTCACGATCGCAGCCACCGCCTGCATGATCGGCTCCCCCAGCGCGAGTGAGGACCTCTGTGATGCTGTCGAGGAAACAGCGGTGCGATCTATCCGCTGGCCGCGATGACCCGCGCAGAGCTGGCCTCGGGCCTGGCCCGGACCGCCGGGCTGTTGGACCTCGCCTGGACCCCCGAGCTCGAGCGGCTCCATGCCCGCCTCAGCCAGACCGAGCCCGGCCAAGACGTGACACTCACGGTCGAGGAAGAAACCGCCTACCAGGCCACCGTCGACCGGTTCAACGCCATGTGGGCTCTCAGCTCTGGCATCGACCGGTTTTCTCTACTGACCTGACTGCCGTGTCACTACCAGCATTGCTGCGATACCTAGGAATACAATGGTTCGGAGGAATGGGAGGTGTGCCGTGACCCGGATCATCGCGGTCGGGAACCAGAAAGGCGGTGTCGGGAAGACCAGCACCACACTGGGCCTTGCCGCGGCCGCGCGAGCGGCCGGTGCCCGTGCCCTGGTCATCGACCTTGACCCGCAGGCCAACGCCACCGACGTCCTCGCCGGAGTGCCGGACGAGGACTACCTCGGCAGCTACGGGCTGCTCGCCGATGCCAAACGCGGCGGGGGAGTGGCGCTGGGCGAGGTGATCCGAACCGCGGGGCCGGCCTGGTCCGGCGTCGACCTGGTCGGAGCGATCGAAACCCTGTCCGACGTCGATACCGACACCGGCCCCACCCAGCCGCTGCGGCTGCAGCGGGCGATGAGCGCCGCCACCGGACTGTTAGCTCAGCGGTACGACCTCGTGTTGCTGGATTGCCCACCTAGCCTCGGGCGCATCCTCATCGCGGCCCTGGTCGCCGCGACCGACGTCGTGATCGTCACCGAACCCGGCGGCCACGCGCTACGCGGGGTGGGTCGACTCGAGGAGACAATGACCGAGATCCGCGAGGGCTTCGCCCAGCCCAATCCCACCCTGCTCGGCATCATCGTCAACCGCGTCAAGCGAGCCGGCGAGCACGCCTACCGGGACGCCGAACTGCGTGAGGCCTATGGCGAGCTGGTGTTCGCGGGAGGGATCCCCGAGCGCATCGCTGTCGCCGACGCCGCGAGCAGCGGCCGGCCCGTTCACGACCTGCCCGGGGCGGGCGCCTTGGCCGTATCCAGCGTCCTCAACGGCATCTGGACCCAGCTGCAGCAACGGATCACCACTACCGATGCCAGCACCGAAAGGGCACACCAGTCGTGAACAGCCAACCAGCACGCCGCCCCAGCATCACCCGCCCCGCCCATCCCGCGCGCGCGGCCGCCGAAGCCGCCCGCAACGCCGAATCCAACTCGGAAACCCACGGTGAGACCGACGTCGCCCCGCCCAGCCCGGACAGCGGACGAGCCGCTACCGAAAGGGCCCCACGGCTGCGCGACGGCCGCGTCTCCTACGCAGGCAAGGCCGGCACCGTCTATTTCCCCAGCGCCGAGGACCGCCAACGCGCAAAGAACGCCTTCCTCGCTCACGGTGGTATCGAGGGCTACACCTCAGAAACCGAATGGTGGGCCGACGTCATCCTCAACGCCGTCGAAGAATGGGAACAGGCTTACAACGGTGGTCAACCGTTCGAGGTACAAGCAAGATCATCGCGCCGACCTCGACGTTGATGTTCAGGCATTCCTAGGAATGCCTGAACTCCTTAGCAGCTACGACGCCGCCGCACTGTGGCGGGGCGCGTTCCTGACCGCCGGTGGGATCGACGTGGACGGGTGCAACCCCGGGGTGGTGCTCACCTGCCCCAGCGCGGAGGTCGCGATGGCCCTGGTCGACGTTGCGCGCTGCCTCGGAGTACCCGCGCGGAGCAAGAATCGTGCGGGCAGCAGCGAGTCCTGGTGCGCGATGCGGCGGGTATTCGCCGGCTGCTGACCGCCATGGGGGTGCGGAAGACGCTGGACCTTCGGTAGCACCCCTACCGACCCGGGCCAGTGTGAGTGGTGGCGTGGGGTCGTTGCAGGATGCGAACCGGCGCCGCGCAGCGCCGGCTAGCTGCCGGCCTCGTACTTGAACGAGACCTTCACCCGAGCCCGGTAGGCCTTCACTCGGCCGTCCTTCAGCTGCAAGTCGAGTTCGGCGATCTCAGCGATCCGCAGGTCCCGCAGGCTCTGCGAAGCGGTCTCCACCGCCGCGCTCGCCGCCTTCTCCCACGATTCGGTGCTCGTTCCGACCAGCTCAGTGATCCTGTAGACGCTCGCGGCCATGGTGCACGCTCCTCGCGCTCAGACGTCGGTGTCCCAACTGTGTTCCAGCAGCTTGGCCGCGATACCGGGTCGGCTGAGGGTTTTCTGGATCTAGACAAGTTGTGAGGCCAATGGACCACCGCGGAAGGGCGAACACTGTACGACCGCAGTCGTGCCGTCGACAAGCACTCCGGTCCGGGCGGCCGAGCTGGACGCGGACGATGAGCTGTTGCGCGGAGTTCAGGTGGTGGGCCTTGGCCTGGTTGGTGCTCAGCCGGGGGTGTCGGCGTTCATGTAGGTGAGTAGCAGGTCGGCGGGGCGCACTTGCGCTACCCGCCACCTGGGCTTGTGTGCGCGGCACTTGTAGGCGAGGGGTGGGCCGACCAGCCGATGCGGGTGGCCACGTAGCCACTGTGCTAAAGACCCAAAAACGCGCGAATAGCTCTCTTACGCTTGTGTTACGTGGATACGTGTGCTTTGCTTGAAAATGCACGTATAACATCCGTTACTTCCGTAGGAGAACCCATGGCCAAGCACATGCCCACCGCCGTCATTCACGAGGTCCGCGAGGTGGACGACGCCGGCGGCACCCACTTCGAGGCCGTCCTGACCGGGCGTGAGGTCATCGGCCTCATCAACGACGGCCTGTTGAAGCTGGAAGGGAACATCCGCCCCGACTGGCAGAGGAACCAGATGTCAGCGAAGACCAAGCGCAAGGTCAACAACTGGGCGCAGGAGCTCCTCGATGGCAACGGGGTCATCGGGAACCTCTCCATCCGGCTCGACCCCGCCCCCGGCAGGACCGACTACGAGATCGAGGACGGCAGCCTCGCGCTGTACACCGGCCACTTCGACACCGGGGTCGACTCCCAGTCCCGTATCACCGCGATCCAGAAGGCGTCGGACAACATCGCGACGATGAACCCGGACGCGGTCCACCTCTACGACCGCCGCTTCTCGGTGCGCATCTGGATCGCGGACGACCGGACGGCAGCGCGAGCGGCGCGCAGCTTCAACACCGAGGGCGACAAGGTCAACGAGAGCGCGGCGAAGGCGGCCTACTCTGAGGAGTTCACCACTGACGACATCGCCAACCGTCTCGTTCGCGGCTCTACCCACCTCACCTTCAACAACGTCGAGCACCTCTCCAACTCGGTGTCCGCGTCGTCGGCGAAGCTCTTCGCCTTCAACACGCTGTCGCGGGCGCTGGAGGACCACTGGGCCGACCTTCCGTTCGATGGGCAGACGCGCGACGACCAGGTCGCGTTCCTGATCCGGTTCTGGGACAAGCTCGTGCAGGTCCGCCCAGAGTTCGGACGCCTCCCCATTGACGAGCGGAAGAAGCTGCGGGGGACATCCGTGGCTGGCTCGGCTCTCTCAATCCACGGTGTGGTCGCCATTGCGGCCGCGACCTGGGCGACCAAGGCCAAGAACCTAAATGTCCTGGACCGGCTCGCCGAGCCGGCCTCGTCGGGGAACGGCTCGCCGGTCGACTACTTCGCGTACAGCAACCCCGACTGGCAGAAGATCGGCGTGCTCGTCTCGACGGTTACTTCCGGCGGCGCGCACAAGCTCACGCTCCGCACGTCGTTCCAGACGCGGAAGGCAGCAGCAGACTCGATGCTGGCGAAGGTCGGACTCAGGGGCTGACTACGAATCCGGCCTGCCTGTCAGCCCCGGACCAATAGAGTTCAAAGGCACTCAGGGATCAAGGGGATACCGCGTGGCGACATCAGAGCAGTTCATCGTCGACAACACCGCCGAGGACTGGAGGGCGCTCCAGTACCTGTGCGAGTGGTGCGACATCAGCTCGGCGATCGACATCGCCACCGGGCACTTCGAGATCGGCGCGTTCTTGGCGCTCGACGGCGCCTGGCAGAAAGTCGACAAGATCCGCCTGCTCATCGGGGGCGAGACGAGCCGCACCACCGCGGATGCCATTGCCGCGGCTCTCGACACCTCCATCGTTGTCGAGCGGCAGACCGGCGACGCGTTCCTCACCGGCATCGAGGCGGTGGTCGACGGCATCCGCAGCGGCAATGTCGAAATTCGCGTCTACAAGCCGAAGAAGTTCCACGCGAAGGCCTACATCACCCACAGCAAGCTGAAGGTGGTGGGCTCGGCGGCCTTGGTCGGTTCCTCGAACTTCACGCGCCCGGGCCTGACGCAGAACGTTGAACTCAACGTGAGGTTCCAGGGACCCGAGGTCGCCGACCTGCAGGCCTGGTACGAGCAGCACTGGGACGAAGCCACCCCGGTGAACGAGCAGGTGCTAGGCGTGTTGGAGCACAACGCACGTGCGTTCACCCCCTTCGAGGTGTACGCGAAGGCTCTCCACGCCCTGACAGCCGATATCAACCCCACCGACAAGAGATGGGAGGAGTCCGAGTCGGTCGTCTACCCGATACTTGCTCCTTACCAGCAGGAGGCGTTCCATGCCCTGATCGAGATGTCGCGACGCTGGAACGGCGGTTTCCTCACCGACGGCGTCGGTCTAGGCAAGACGTTCGTTGGTCTCATGCTCACTGAGTACTACGCCGTGCGGCATCGCAAGAATGTGCTCATCATGGCGACCAAGACCGGCCAGGACGCGGTCTGGAACCCTGAGCTGAAGGAGAAGCTGCCGGATCTCTTCGGTCAGTTCTCGAACGTCCTCGTACGGGCGCACACGGACCTCACCACCATGAAGGGTGCGGCAGAGATCGAGCACCTGGCGAAGCGCGCCGACGTCATCATCATCGACGAGGCCCACAACTTCCGGAACCACGGCAAGACGCCGACCGAGGACAACCCCTGGGGCTCTCGCTGGTGGCGCATGCACGAGATCTGCAAGGACAAGACCGTCTTCCTGCTGACTGCGACGCCGATCAACAACTCGTTCTTCGACCTCGTCCACCAGGCTGAGCTCTTCACCGGAGTCGAAGCCGACGACCACTTCGCGAGCATCGGCGTCAGTAGCCTGCGCAAGTACACGGTCGCACTGGAGAAGCCATTCAAGAGCGGTGTCCCCGACTACGCCGCCGTCGCGGCGCTGATGGCGAAGGACAAGCTGTTTCAGTCGATCATCCACCAGAACAGCCGTCGCTACGCCGTTGAGAGCGCGAAGGTCGCGGGCGGCTCTGAGGTCGTCTTCCCGGAGACCCAGGTGCCTCGGGTTGTGTCATACGAGTTCGGGACTCTGTACTCCCCTCTGTTCACCGAGCTCCAGGTGGCGTTCAGCCGGGCCACGCCGCTCTTCATGCTGCCGATGTACTACCCCTTGGCGTTCTCGACCAATAAGGACATCGACACAATCGCAGAGAACCGACAGCGTCAGGTCGTCGCCCTGATCCGCACGATCTTCCTCAAGCGGTTCGAGTCCAGCCTCGCGGCCTTCGCCGGCTCATGCCTCGACCTGTCGGCCAAGGTGCTCCGTTGGCTTGACGTGAACACCAAGATCGACCCAGATCAGGAGAGCCGACTCGCCACCTGGCGGTCGGCCAACGAGCCGATACTGGAGGCCATCCACGATCGGTACCGCGCGACTCTCGAAGAGGTATGGCACGCGGAAGACCTGACCGAGGAGGAGCTCAGCGAGCTCGAGTACAACCTCGTCGGCGGCGACTTCGAGCTGCAGGAAATGATCGACGCCGCGTTCGAGGACCTCGATCAGCTCAGTCGTTTCATGGGCCTGATCCTCGGTGGCGCCGGTATCGATGACAAGTACCTGCGGCTTCGCGACCTTCTGCTGGGGCCGTCGAAGGAACACAAAAAGACGCTCGCGAAGGACGTCTTCACCCCCGAGTTCCGCACCCAGCGGGTCATCGTGTTCACCGAGTTCGCAGATACCGCCCGCTACCTCGAAGAGGCGCTGAAGAAGGACGGCCTTGCAGATGTTGACCGCATCGACGGCACACGCGGTAACGACCGCTACTCGATGATCAAGCGGTTCGCCCCCTTTTACAACAAGGTCGCTGCCGCGGATCACAAGAAGCTCGCGCCGCTGCGCGTCCTGATCTCGACCGACGTGCTCAGCGAGGGCGTGAACCTCCAGGACGGCACTCTGCTCGTCAACTACGACATCCACTGGAACCCGGTGCGCCTCATGCAGCGCATCGGTCGCGTCGACCGCCGCATGAACCCGGCGATCGAGGCCGAACTCGTCAAGGAGAAGCCGTCAGCCAAGAAGTCGCGCGGACACATTCAGATCCGCAACTTCCTGCCCCCGGCCGAGATCGAGACCTTGCTCACGCTCTACAACCGCGTGCAGAAGAAGACCCTCATGATTTCCACGACCCTGGGCATCCCCGGCGGCAAGCTCTTCGACGAGACGGACATCTTTGACGACGTCAAGGTGTTCCAGGCGTTCAAGGACGAGTACAACGGCGACATCGCACCCATCGAGGAGTTGCGCCTGAAGTGGCTGCAGTTGGTGACGGAGCACCCTGGACTGGAGGAACTCGTCAAGCGGCTGCCTGACGGAATCTCTACCGCCAAGAAGGGGGAGCGGTCCGGAGTGTTCATTTGTCGGCGCGTTCCCGTGCTCACCAAAACTCACGAGGACGACCCTGATACCGAGTGGAGCATCGAGCCCGGTGAGGTGGAGTGGGCACTGCGCACGCCAAACGGAGTCGAGCGCACGCTGCACGTCATCGACGCAGCGATCGCGGCCGAGTCCGCGGACAAGGCCGAGGTGTTCAGTGAGCGCTCCAATCTCCAGTCGGCGCTTCGCGAGTTCGAGCGCGAGGAGACGAAGCGACTGCGCAAGCAGACACAGTTGCCGCTCGACGCGCCAGCACCGAAGACTATTTGCTGGATGGAGGTTCGGTGAGCGTCTACGAGGACCGGATTCGGAAGCTTCTTCAGGCAGCTCCGAGGTCGGCCCAGAACCTGCTCGACCTCCTGTGGAACGGGCTCGGCTGGCCGATCCCCGACGGCCTGTCCTGGGGCGATATTCAGCTGGAATGGGAGCCCGAGGAACTCCACCTCGATCCCGAGAAGGTGGCCAAGCTCAAGCAGATTTCACAGATCCCACCCCTGACGAAGAACCAGGACTTCGGTGTCTTCGTGCTCGAGTTCGAGGGCGGTCGCCTACCGGTCGGGGCCATCCGCCGCCTCGTCCAGCAACTCGTCAAGAACGAGAGAGCCCGCAAGGGCAGCGGCACCCATGCGCAGTGGTCTCTGGACGACCTGCTGTTCTTCTGCTTGTCGGAGGGCCAGAACAAGCTCCTCCATGTCGTGAACTTCCGCGAGAAGGATGGCAAGCGCGTGCTGCGGGTCATGTCCTGGAGCGATCAGCCAACAAAAACCAGGCTCGACTTGCTTGTGCGCCGAGGCGTGCCTGACCTGGCCTGGTTGCCCGTCGGCGGCCCCGAGATCGTCTTCAGCCCCGACTTCGGGAAAGGCTTCCACGGCTACCGCGAGGGCATCAGGTCCGCGGCAGCGCTGTCCCGCCGGATGGCTGAGGTTGCCCAGGACGTCCGCGACGAGGTCCGCGCGCTCTACGAGGTCGAGACGGAACAGGGCCCGATCCGCGCTCTCTTCAGAGATGTCCGCGACCAGCTTCTTAGCGACCTGACTCCGACGCGATTCGCCGATGTCTACGCCCAGACCATGGTCTACGGGCTCCTCACGGCTCGGATCGCACACCCCGAGGAGTTCAAGGTCGAGCAGTCGGTGTCGGCGTTGAAATTCGACAACGAGTTCCTCGACGCCATCTACTCCCGCTTCCGTGACGACTCCGACGGCATCATCGACGTCGACGAGCTCGGCCTCAACGAGCTGGCCGGGGAGCTGGCAGCGACTGAGGTCGACGAGCTGCTCGCTGACTTCGGCGCTGACAACCAGCGTGACGATCCCGTCGTCTACTTCTACGAGGAGTTCCTCGCGCAGTACGACCCGGACCAGCGCCGCGACCTCGGCGCGTTCTACACACCGCTCCCCGTGGTCCGCTACATCGTCAAGGCCGTCGACGACGCCCTCAAGTCGTTCGGTCTGCCTCTTGGCGTCGCCGACTCGACCACTTGGGCGAAGTATGTCAAGGCGCACCTCGAGATTGAGATCCCGAAGCTGGCCAAGCCCGACGACCCCGTCGTCTCGATGTTCGACCCGGCCAACGGCACCGGCACCTTTTTGGTCGAGTGGATTAGGCAAGCGAGGAGGAACGCCGGCGACGCCGGCGAGGCTGCCGCGCTCGCGCACGCGTCCGCGTGCGAGATCTCACTCGCGTCGTACGCCGTCAGCCACCTGAAGGTCTCCCTCGACATATCCGAGGGGCTCCGCGAGCAGGCACGCCTGCCGATCTACCTGGGCGACACACTCGGCGCAAAGCACCCGCACGTCTTCCAGGAGCTCGCCGACCCGATCAGCACGGAAGGCGCGCACGCCGACCAGGTCAAGTTCGACTGGAACCACAACGTTCTGATCGGCAACCCTCCGTACGACCGCGTCGGGAGCACCGGAACTGGCGGCTTCGTGACTGCTCTGAGGGAGGGATTACCGCGGTCTCTCTTCGACGACATCTTTGACGACGCTAGGAAGCACGTCATCTTCAGCGCCCACGCGAGCCTCTACAACCTCTACGTCTACTTCTGGCGCTGGGCCATCTGGAAGGTCTTCGAGGAGAACACCGGACCGGCAGTCGTCTCCATGATCACAGCCTCCTCGTGGCTCGACGGACCAGGTTTCCTGGGACTGCGCAGGCTGGCCCGCGAGGTGGCCGACGAGATTGTGGTGGTCGACCTGCACGGGGACAACAAAGGGACGCGCAGAGACGAGAACGTCTTCGACATCGAGTCGCCGGTTGCCATCGTGACCCTCGTGCGCCGCGGCTCTGGTGATCGGACGACACCAGCACCAGTCAATTACACGAGCTACCGGGGCACGCGCTCCGAAAAGCTTGCGATGCTCGCAGACCTGGCAAACGGGGAGGCAACCCTCGATGGGGCCGAAGCAAGTACTGATTGGCACGCCCCGTTCATTCCGACTTCTGGAGGCGCGGACTGGGCGTCGTACCCGAGGTTGACTGATCTCTTCCCGTGGCAACAGCCGGGGTCAATGGTCAGTCGCACCTGGCCGGTCGCCCCTGACCGCGCGACCCTGGGCGAGCGTTGGAATATCTTCGTCGCGACCAGCGTGCCCGCCGAACGCCGGCGGTACTTCGCCCCGTCCAAGACTGGCCGGAGTATCACGACAAGGGTGTCGGGTATGACAACACTCGCCGATCTGGGTGTGGGTGAACCGCACGAGCCCATCGTGCGCTTCGGGATGAGGTCGTTCGATCGCCAGTGGACGTTCCAGGACCCTCGTCTTGCGAAGACCGAGAGTCCAGCGCTCTGGGCTTCGCTGTCTGACCGGCAGATGTTCCTGACAACGATGACAACGACGAGCCTCGGCCACGGCCCAGCTGCGACGCTGACGACCGCCGTTCCGGACAAGCACCACTTCCGCGGTTCCTACGGCGGTAAAGACGTCGTTCCGTTGTACCGCGATGCGAAGGGCAACCCAAACGTCGACCCTCAGCTCCTTACATTGCTCACGAAACGACACAGGATGACGGAGGCAGGCGCTGAGGCGGTGACCGTCGAGCGGCTGTTCGCCTACACATTTGGAGTCCTCGCTGGGACGGACTACACCAACCGGTTCCGCGACGCCCTAGAGACCCCGGGTCCACGCATCCCACTCACATCTGACCCCGGACTTTTTGAGCGGATGGCGGCGCACGGCGAGCGGCTTCTTTGGCTGCAAACATTCGGTGAGCGGTTCGCGAAGGGCAAGGGCGAGATCCCGCTCGCGGGTGTCAGGTGGACGAAGGAGCCGACCGTCCTCCCGGCCACCAAGAAGGCCATCTTCTATGACGAAACATCAGAAGAGCTCCGCGTTGCCGACGGTGTTCTTGCGTGCGTTCCAGCGGATGTGTGGCATTTCGAGGTGAGCGGCATGGACGTGATCCCGAAGTGGCTTGGTTACCGCATGTCCAAGCCGGCCGGGCGTGCGGCGTCCAGCGACTCGCCTCTCGACCACATGAGGCCCGCAACCTGGTCACCCGAGTGGAGTACCGAGCTCGTCGAGATCGTGAGCGCCATCAAGGAGACCCTGGCCGTCGTCCCCGACGGGATCGTCCTCCTTGACGAGGTCGTCGCTGGCCCGCTCATTGCCTCTGATGAGCTTCCCCTGGTACCTCCTGCGCTACGCCAGCCGCCGAAGGCTCGCAAGAAGTCGGCCGATGATGATCCGCTCATCTTCGACGACGACATGCTGCCCGGAACGCAGGGCGAGGTCATCTTCTGATGCCATTCAAGCCGAACCTGTCCGTTAAGGAGAGCCTCGACCACCTCGCCACACGGCTGGACCCGATCATGGGGTGTGAGTAGCAACCGCGCAGGATCCTCCGGTAAGGGTTGGTGAGCGCGGCTTTTCAGTCGTCGGCGGTGTGGATGAAGGCGATGAGTTGGCCCTCGCCGGTGGTGTGGTGAGGATGGTGCTGCGCGCGGCCGGCCATCCAGTGCTCGGTCCTAACGTGGGTGGCTGGCGTTGCGCCAGGCGGCAGCCCGGAGCAGGCGCAGACCGTTGAGGCCGACGATGACGGTGGATCCTTCGTGTCCAGCGACACCCAACGGCAGCGGCAGGGTGCCGGCCAGGTCCCAGATGACCAGGCCGGTGATGACGGCGCCGGCGATGACCAGGTTCGCGGTGACGACGCGACGTGCCCGTCGGGACAGGTCGATGACCTTGGCGACGGTGGCCAGCTCGTCGCGGACGACGACCGCGTCGGCGGTTTCCAGGGCGAGGTCGGAGCCGTGCCGGCCCATGGCGACACCCAGGTGCGCGGCGGCCATCGCGGGGGCATCGTTCACCCCGTCACCGACGAGCAGCACACGACGGCCCTGCTGCTGCAGGGCCTGCACGTGGCCTACCTTGTCCGCGGGCAACAAACCGGCGCGGACGTCGGCGATCCCCGCTTCGGTGCCCAAACTGATGGCGGCGGGGGCATTGTCTCCGGTCAGCAGGATCGGTGGGTTGCCGGTGAGTGCCTGCACGCCCGCGACGGCGGCACCGGCGTCGGGACGCAGCCGGTTCGCCAAGGCCACGACTCCGGCCGGGGCACCGTCGATGACCACGACAATCGCGGTGCGGGCCTGCTCTTGGGCGGCGGCGACGGCCGCGGCGGCTTGGGCGGTGATGCGGCGCCCGGCCAGGGCCGGGGACAGCTCGTCGAGCACCGCCGGGGAGCCGACCCGGACGGTGTGCCCGTCCACTTCGGCGCTGACCCCTTGCCCCGGTGCCGAGGTGAAGGCCCGGGCCTCGGGCAGGTCGATGCCCTGCTCGTGGGCGGCGGCGGTGATGGCGGCGGCCAGGGGATGTTCGCTGGGTCGTTCGGCCGCGGCCGCCACCCGCAGCAGCTCCCGCTCGGACAGCGGTGCGTCGGTGAGTACCTGCACGGTGGTGACCCGGGGGGTGCCCTCGGTCAGGGTCCCGGTCTTGTCGAAGGCAACGGTGTCGGTGAGACCGAGCTGTTCCATCACGACAGCGGACTTCACGAGTACCCCGTGGCGCCCGGCGTTGGCGATCGCCGAGAGCAGCGGTGGCATGGTGGCCAGCACCACTGCGCACGGGGAGGCCACGATCATGAACGTGATGGCGCGCAGCAAGGTGGGCTGCAACGCCGCACCGAAGGCCAACGGGACGAAGAACAACGCGAGGGTGGCGGCCACCATGCCCACCGAGTACCGCTGCTCGATCTTGTCGATGAATAGTTGCGTCGCCGCCTTCGTCGCCGAGGCTTCCTGCACCATGCTCACGATCCGGGCCACGACCGACTCCTGCGCCCGCCGATCGACCCGGATGCGCAAGGCCCCGGTGCCGTTCAGGGTGCCGGCGAACACCTCTTCTCCAGGTTCTTTGACCACCGGCAGCGGTTCACCGGTGATGGAGGCCTGGTCGACGTCACTGGCGCCCTCGGTGACGCGTCCGTCGGCGCCGATGCGTTCCCCGGGGCGCACCAGCACCACGTCGCCCATCGTCAGCATCGCAGTGTCCACCACTTCCTCCCGGCCGTCGGCCAGCAGCCGGGTGGCTTGCTCCGGGGCGAGGGTGAGCAGGGCCGTGACCGAGTCCTCGGTGCGTTTGGTGGCCACCGCCTCCAGCGCACCGGAGGTGGCGAAGATGACGATCAGCAGGGCACCGTCGAAGACCTGCCCGATCGCCGCGGCCACGACCGCGGCCACGATCATCAATAGGTCGACGTCGAGGGTCTTGGCGCGTAATGCCTGCAGCCCGGCCAGGCCGGGTTCCCACCCGCCGGTGACGTAGCAGGCCAGGTAGAACGCCCACCACACTCCGGTCGGGGCGCCGCCCAGCTGCGCCAGCCCGCCGGCTGCGAACAGCACCGTCGCCAACCCTGCCCACCGCACGTCCGGCACACCCAGCAGCCTGCGCAGGCGCGCCACCACCGGGGTGTGGGGCATCCCGGTGGGGGCGGGGACCCGAGTTGTGGGTGATCCGGACAGTGTCGAGGACACCAACGATCCCTCCTCCAGGACAGACCGGAACCGTGCCGGCCCGGGGTTTCTCGACCAGCGTACAGGCTTGCATGAACACGTCTTCATACCCGTTGCCTGGTTGGTATGCTGTCCGCTATGGGTCACGGTGTGCAGGGACGCGACACCCCACCGGCACGGCTGGATGCCGTCAGCGCCGCCGCGGTCGCGGCCACCCTGCAGGCCCTCACCGCACCCAGCCGATTACTGATCCTGTCCCAACTGCGGCAAGGCCCCGCCACCGTCACCGCCCTGACCACCGCGATCGGCATGGAACAGTCCGCCATCTCCCACCAACTGCGCCTACTACGCACCATGGGCCTGGTCACCACCGTGCGCAGCGGCCGCAACATCGTCTACTCCCTCTACGACAGCCACGTCGCCTCCCTGCTCGACGAAGCCGTGTACCACGCCGAGCACCTCCGCCTCGGCGCCACCGCACGCAGCACCCACGCCAGCTGACCCGCAGATCCCTCCTCGATTCGGTGGGCAAGCTCGAGCGATGAATGTGATGGCTCGAATATCAGCTTCCGGGAACTTCCATTCCCGGAAGTAGACTCCAGGCGATGACTTCCGGAAACGCGGCACAATCGCCTAACCAGCACACCGAATCAGCTTCCGGAAACACCGTGGCTGTTCAGGCTGGCAGTTCAGCGGTGTTGTCGGTGGAGCTGACCGCGGCGCTCGCGCGTTACCAACGCGCGCTGGCCAGGGCGCCATTGGCGGCGGCGTCGCGGGCCAAGTACACCGCCCGGGTCCGCGGGTTCCTGGCCTGGTTGGGCGTCGCCGGCCGCGACCCGGACCTGGACGGGGACCCCCTGACCGATCCGGTGGCGCGGGACGGGGCGGTGCGGGACTGGCGGGCCTGGGCCAAGACCACCGCCCGGCTGCAACCGGCGACGATCAACAACACCCTCGCCGCGATCGACGACTTCTACACCCGCCGTGGTCTCGGGGCGGCCACCGCCCGCCGGGAGGCGTTGCCGCGGCGGGCACCCAAAGCGGTTGGGTCCCGGGACATCACCCGGTACCTGCGGGCGGTAGAGCACTGCGGATCCGCCCGAAACATCGTGGTGGCGCTGCTGCCCTTCTACGCCGGGCTGCGCATCGGGGAGGTCGTCGGCCTCGACGTCACCGACGTCGCCCTCTCGGCCCGCAAGGGCAGCCTGCGGGTCCGCGGCAAGGGCCGCGACGGCGGCAAGCTGCGGGAGCTTCCGCTGACCCGGCCCGAGCTGCGCACCGCCCTGACCCACTGGCTCGACCAACGCCCCAACTGGCCGCACGCGCAGGATTCGCCGGCGCTGCTGCTCAACCGCCGCGGCGGGCGCCTGTCCGACCGGGCCGCGCGCACCATCATCACCGACCTCGGTGAACACGTCGGCCTCGGCCCGGACACCCCCGGCGGGAGCGGGTTCGGACCCCACGCCCTGCGGCACACTTTTGCCACCCAACTCCTGCGCGGCGGTGCGGACCCGGTCCTGGTCGCCGACCTGCTCGGGCACTCCGGCCTGGACACCCTCCGCACCTACACCCAACCCGACGACGCCGACCGAGAACGCGCCCTGGCCCTGCTCACCACCGACCAGTGAGTGACTGCCCGGCGGCCAGGGCGATGCAGATTCCACCACAATGGGCACCCATGCAGCCGCGGGGAAGCCTGGTGTCGTTTCGTCAAGCGACCACGGGCCAAGTTGGTGATGTGCTCGTGGTCCTGGACGAGGTTGCCGCGTGGCTGGCTTCGTTGGGGGTGCAGCAATGGCCGCACCGCTTTGACTCTGCGTGGGTGCTGCCCGCCATCGAAGAGGGCCATACCTGGCTGGTGGCTGCCGATGGGCTGTCGGCCGCCACGATCACCCTGGAATGGTCAGACCAGATCTGGGGTCCCGACGACGGCAGCGCAGGTTACGTTCACCGCCTTGCCGTGCGCAGGCACGCGGCCGGCTTGGGACCTCAACTCCTGGGCTGGGCGGCGGAGGAAACTATCCGCCAGGGCCGCCACTTCCTTCGACTGGACTGCGTAGCAACCAATCGGCGATTGCGGAGCTACTACGAATCTGCTGGCTTCCAAGCCCGGGGTGACGTGGAGGTAGGAGGCGCTCCCGGCCAGCGCCGCGACGCGGGACCACGAATATTGCTCAGCCGCTATGAACTTGACCTCCAGCTGCAGCAAGAAAGCTAGAACCTGATGGTCGTCGAGTTCCGTAGCACCGCCGAGAAGCAACGGTGCTACGGCCGGTACGCCGGTGATCCCTCCCGGGCTCAGCTGGACCGCTACTTCCACCTCGACGCCGCCGACCGAGAGTTGGTCGATGTTCGCCGCGGGGAGCACAACCGGCTCGGCTTCGCGGTGCAGCTGGGCACCGTGCGCTTCCTCGGCACGTTCCTGCCCAACCCCACCGACGTGCCGGAACTCGTCGTGGTGCATGTCGCCGCCCAACTCGGCATCGCCGACCCGGGCGTATTCAAGGGCTACGCGCAGCGACGCTCCACCCAGTGGGAGCACGCCGAGCAGATCCGAACCTCCTACGGCTACCGGGACTTCTCCGACCCCGCGGTGCAAGCAGAGCTGACCGGGTGGCTCACCGCCCGGGCACGCACCGCGGCGGACCGACCCAGCGTGCTGTTCGACCGGGCCACCGCCCGCCTCGTCGAGGACAAAGTGCTGCTACCCGGACCCAGCCTGCTCGAGCGGCTCATCACCACCGTCCGCGAACAGGCCACGCAGCAGCTGCACACCGAGCTCGCCGCCCTGCCCGACGGAGAGCAGCGCCACCACCTGAATGGGCTGCTGAGCGTGGAGGAGACGGCGCGCACCTCCCGGCTGGAGCGACTGCGCCGCGGCCCGACCAGCGTCACCGCCGCCGGGCTGCTCGGTGCCCTGGACCGCTTGGGCGAGGTGCGCCAGCTCGGTGTGGGTGGGCTGGACCTATCCGGGGTGCCACCCGGGCGCGTCGCCAGCCTCGCGCGCTATGCGCAGGCAGCCCGGGCGCAGGCTCTGTCCCGGATGGCCGAGCCCCGGCGCACCGCCACCCTGCTCGCCGTGGCCCGGCAGCTGGAGACCGACGCCTGCGACGACATGCTCGACCTGCTGGACCGGCTGCTCGCCGGACTATTGACCCGCACCCAGCGCATCGAGCAGCGGGAACGGCTGCGAGGGTTGCCCGCCCTCGACGTCGCCGCCCGCCAGCTCCGCGACGCCGTCACGGTGCTGCTCGACCCACCCGACAGCGGCACCGGCGGCCTCTCTGCGGTGTGGTCGGTGCTGGAGGAGCGCGGCATCTCCCGCGACCAACTCACCGACGCGGTCCATGCGGTGGGTGAGCTCTCCCGAGAACCGGAGTCCTGGGCCGAGGAACTGCTGTCCCGCTACAGCCACGTCCGCCGGTTCATGCCCGCCCTGCTCGACGGCCTGCACCTGGGTGCCACCGCCGGCGGACAACCGGTGCTCACCGCCCTCGACGCGCTGCGGGACCTGGAAGGACGCCGCCGGGTGCACGCCGAAGAGGTGCCCCTGGAGCTGGCCACGGGGGTATGGCGGCGACTGGTCACCGGAGCGGACGGGCTACTCGACCGGCGCGCCTACACCTTCTGCGTGCTGGAGCGGCTGCGGGAAGCGCTGCGCCGACGCGATGTCTTCGCCCCGGCCAGCAGCCGCTGGGCCGACCCCCGTGCTCGGCTGCTCACCGGGCACGCATGGGAGGGCGCCCGCGAGGAAGTGTGCCGCAGCCTGGGCCACGACGCCTCAGCCGACCGGGAACTGGCCGAGTTGACCGGCGAACTCGACACCGCCTACCGGGCGGTCGCCGCCCGACTTCCCGAGAACACCGCCGTGCGAGTGGAGACCGTCGACGGCCGGGACCGGCCGGTGCTCACCGCGCTGGACCGCCTCGACGAACCACCCAGCCTGCTCACCCTGCGCGAGCAGGTTACTGCGCTGCTGCCGCGCATCGACCTGCCCGACCTGGTGTTGGAGGTCGCCGACTGGACGGGGTTCCCCGTCGAGTTCACTCACGTCTCCGAAGGAACCAGCCGGGCCGAGGACCTGCACCTGTCGGTCTGCGCGGTACTCGTCGCCCAGGCCTGCAACATCGGTCTCGAACCACTCGTCGAGCCCGGCCGTGCCGCGCTCACCCGCGCCCGACTGTCCTGGGTGGAGCAGAACTACCTGCGCGCCGACACCCTCACCGCGGCCAACACCCGCCTCGTCGACGCCCAGACCGACATCGGACTGGCCCGTGCCTGGGGCGGCGGAGAGGTCGCCTCCGCTGATGGGCTGCGCTTCGTCGTCCCCGTCCGCACCCTGAACGCCGGGCCCAACCCTCGCTACTTCGGGCCCGGTCGCGGGGGTCACCTACCTCAACTTTCTCTCCGACCAGTTCTCCGGCTTCCACGCCGTCGTCGTCCCCGGCACGCTGCGCGACTCGTTGTACATCCTCGAGGGGCTGCTCGAGCAGCACACCAGCCTGCGGCCGGCCGAGTTGATGACCGACAACGCCAGCTACACCGACCAGGTTTTCGGCCTGTTCCGCCTGCTCGGCTACCAGTTCAGCCCCCGCCTCGCCGACCTCGGCGACGCCCGGTTCTGGCGCACCAAACCCGACGCCGACTACGGCCCGCTGAACGGGATCGCCCGCCACCGCGTCGACACCGACCTCATCACCAGCTCCTGGGACGACCTGCTCCGCGTCGCCGGCAGCCTGTCCACCAGCACCGTCCGCGCCAGCGAAATCCTCCGCGTCCTGCAAGGCGGCGGCCGACCCACCCCCACCGGGCGTGCCATCGCCGAGCTCGGCCGGATCGCCAAGACCCTCTACTTACTTGCCTACCTCGACGACGAACCCTACCGACGCCGCATCCTCACCCAGCTCAACCGCATCGAAGCCCGCCACGCCCTCGCCCGCCAAGTCTTCCACGGTCAACGCGGCCAACTGCGCCAGCGCTACCGCGAAGGCCAGGAAGACCAACTCGGTGCTCTTGGCCTCGTCCTCAACGCCATCGTGCTGTGGAACACCCGCTACCTCGACGCCGCCCTGGCCCAGCTCCGCCGCGACGGCTACCCCGTCGAGGACGCCAACGTCGAGCGGCTCTCACCCCTGATCCACGACCACATCAACCTGCTCGGCCGTTACCACTTCACCAACCCCGATCGGAATGGCGGCGACCAGCTCCGGCCACTCCGTTACCCACGCACCGCCGACGACTGAGAGCCCCCGCGATCACCAACCCTTAACGGAGGATCCTGCGCGGTTGCTACTCAGACCCCATCATCGCCTCACGGCTCGCAACCGACCTCGGCAGTCACCCGTGGACGGTGGTGTTGAAATCCTCGATCAAAAGAAGGGCTTCACGGGCGGCTACAAACACTGGACGTACGACCTCCAGGCGCAGCTCCGCATGCTCACCGAGAGGCTCGGCGACTTCGGTTACCCATTCGATGACAAGCAGAGAACCGTCAGCACCCTTGGTAACGAGCTGCGCATCGTGCGCAACCAGATGGCCCACATGCACGGCTTCTCCGTCGAGGAAGCCTTCCGCGCAAACGACTTCTCCGTCCGACTTCTGAAGCACTTCGGCGACGCCGACGGGCTGGACGAAGCGAAGCGCATTCGGCATGAAGCCCTTGCCGCGCTCGCGACCGAAGAAGGTGTGACGGAGCAGGTCGCTGCGACGGCGGCCGAACCACCTGCCGTCGAGGAGCGCGACGACTTACCAGCAACTGCGGTAATCGACGAGCCTGAACTGGTGACGCCGGATCCCGTCACGCTTGTCCGTGAGCCGAGCGTCATCGGTGACAAGGGGTTGGAGTTCGAGCCGTGGGCAGTCGTGCACGTTGGTGACGTCGCGGTCCTGGACGACCTCCCCAAGAAGGCTGCAAAGGAAAGGGTTCGCGCCGTTGCAGTCGAGATTGCGACTTACGAAGGTCCCGTACACCTCGATCGCCTGGTTCAGATGACTGCGCAGTCCTTCGGCTTGCAACGGGTGCGTGCATCGCGTGAGAAAAGACTTGCCTATCAGATCCAGCAGGCGGGGCTGTTCGTCGATGCTGACAAGTTCGTGTGGCCCCGCGAAATCGACCCGAGTGCCTGGTCCGAGTTCCGACCGAACGACAGCGCCGCGGAACGCCCCTTCGTGCACATCAGCCCGATCGAGATCGCAAACGCCGCGCGCTTCATCCACGCGAAGCACCCTGGTATTTCCGACGACCAATTCGACGTCGCCGTGCTCCAGACCTTCGGGCGCAAGCGCCGCACCAAGCAAGTCGCCGCACACCTGACGAAAGCAAAATGTTATCTGTGAGCGTCCTTTTCCGAGCCCTATGGACGGGCGCCCGCGGGACAACGTCGACGAACCAGCCCCACGACGAAGCGCGGTCGATCTCGCGCTGCATCCAGACGGGGGAGCGTCACGCCTTACCCGTGTTCCGTCCACCACACGCAGCACGCAGGAGCAGTCGAAGCGCGTCGCCGGGTGTCGACATGCATCAGTGACCGGCCCAGCTGGCTCTGCGCCGACTCCCCGGGTGGCCCGCACCTATCGCCTCTACGGCGCAACGCACCGGTGTTGCTAAATCGATCGTTTGAGCAACACTCCGGCGGCGAAAAGTGGGTTGCAGGTCAGCGCGGGGGCGGGGTGTTGCAGAAGCACTGTACGAAACGGGTGTGTCACTGAACAGGTTGTCGGCGGGTTGTGTGACAGTGCGTGGTCATGAGCGAGTTTCTGGGCTACGCGAGGGTGTCCACCGCGGAGCAGACCGCGGCGTTGCAGGAGGACGCGCTGAGGGCCGCGGGGTGTCTTCGGATCTGGTCGGACACCGCCAGCGGAAGTAGGACCGACCGCCCGCAGCTGGCCGCGTTGTTCGATCACCTGCGAGCGGGGGACACCCTGGTGGTGTGGCGATTGGACCGGCTGGGTAGGTCGTTGCCGCATCTCATCGAGATCATCAGTGATCTGGAAGCCAGGGGAGTGGGCTTCAAATCGGTGCAGGAAAACATCGACACGACCACCCCCGGCGGCCGGTTGGTGTTCCACGTCTTCGGGGCGCTGGCCAGCTTTGAGCTCGAGCTCGTGAGGGAGCGCACCCTCGCTGGCTTGGCCGCGGCGCGCGAACGCGGCCGGCTCGGCGGGCGTCCCAGCGCCCTCACCCCGGCCAAGCTGAAGCAGGCCCGGAAGATGATTCGCGAGAAGACCCCACTGACCGAGGTCGCCCAGGTCCTCGGCGTCAGTCGCGCCACCCTGTATCGCCGGGTGCCCGAACTCGCTGACGTCCGGCGACAGGGGCGGGAGTTGGCGGCTTCGCCGAGCGAGGCGATCATGATTGAGCGCACTTTGAGCGATGAGGTTGTCGCTGCGTCCGGACAGCAACCCGGTCCTGCCGGCTCATGAACGCCGTTCAACCATCCGACTTCTCCGGCACCAGCCGACTGACGCGACAACAACTCGGCGCGTTCGTCGAGAAGATGGTCTTGGAGGCTGACGCGATCTTTGCCCGCACCCAGGACTCGTCACGCTGGCCCGTCCAGCCCGGCAGCTCTCTTGCGCGCGATGACCGTGACACGGATCCGTACCACCTCTCGCACGCTGTGCGAGGTGGCATCAGCTCCTCCGCCGAGCACCTGCATGCGTTCCGCACCCTCGTTGTCGGCGCTCGAATCCTTCAACCGCAGGCAGGGTTCACGCTTATGCGTGCTGCCATTGAGACCGCTGCCGGGGCCGTTTGGCTACTCAACCCCCCCGATCGCTCGACCCGGGTCGCACGGGCGCTGCAACATGCCGCGACCGACGCGAAGGACGGTGACCAAGCGGCTCAGGAGGCGGGTGCAGACATCCCCACACCGCTCTCCGATCGCATAGCGGGTCTGCAGGACGTTGCGAGGGCAGCTGGGCTAGCCGAGTCGGTGATCACCACGAGGCCGCCTGGTAGTGCGAAAATCATCGCCTACGCAGACGGTGACCCCTCTTCGGCGTTTGACCTGTTGCTGGCATGGCGAATCTGCTCGGGCATCGCCCATGGTCGGAACTGGCCGCGACTAGGTTTTCTCCAGCGAGAGATGACGTCATGGAATAACGAGACCAAGGTCGGGGAGTACCGAATAACCAGTGACTGGGGACAGATCAGCTGGGCCCTTGGCGCATCGATTGACGTTCTCCGCCACGCTTGCCGGCTCTTCGACGAGCGCTCCGCTGTGCACATCTAAGACGAAGGCTCCGTCTCGACGCCAACGATACTACCGAGAACTATGCTATTATTCGGTAGTAGATTGCTGGTCTGAGCGTGGAGGAGGCGGCCATGCCTGTCGAGGTCGAACAGGGCCGGGTGGCCGCGTTGTTCTCTCGGGTCGAGCAGATCGAGGACGTCGCCAACACCTTGGCGGCCGATGATCCGCGGCGGCGAACGCTGAGCCACGTCGTGCGCCAGGAGCTGTCCGCGGCGGAGGCGGTGCGCCCGGTCATCGCGGCGGGTCTGCTCGAGTTGACCGAGAAGACGGTCCGGGCGTGGGTCCACGAAGGTGTTCTCACCGCCCGCACCGAACGCCCTCGCCTGCTGCTGGATCCGGCCCGGCTGCACGATGTGTGGCACCTGGTGCGCGAGTTGAAGGCCGCCGGGCAGCACCGGGGTTTGCTCGACGAGGTTTATCACCGCCTCGCCGACGCCGCCTTGCTCGAGCGTGAGGATCTGCAGCTGGGCCTGGAGCAGATGCGCCGCGGTGAGGGCCGCGTCGTGCGCGGCGTGGCCTGACACCCGCTGTGTCCACGCGTGTCGTGGAGACGCCGGTGGCCACGATGCAGGCCGGCGGCCTGCGCGGGCCTGCCCGCCGCAGGTATGAGGCGTTCCTGGACGATCTGGCAGCCCAGGGCTGCGCGGCGATGGGCTACCGGTTGACCGGCCCCGATCCGCTGCCCCGACTGTGCGTGCAGCATCTACGGGCCCATGATCGGGTCGTGGTCGCGTTCCCCGCTGTCGACGAGGCGTGGATTCTGCTCGTCGCGCCGCACCGCGATGCCGATCCCGGCCGCAACGTCTATGACCTGCTGTATCAGCTCGCCGGGGTGGCGCCGCCCGAGCAGGCACGGCGCACCAAACCACCGTGCTGCGACGAGCAGACCAGCACACCGCCGCCGATCGCGGTCACCGAACTTGACACGCTCGTGGACAGTGCACGGCGGTTGGTGGGGCAGCAGCGCAACTAGCGTTGCGGAGGACTCCGGCCCAGCCTGGCCCGGCACTCATCGACTTTCTCGGCTGAACCTCAAGGCCGGGACCAGGGCACCCTCAGAACTCGGCGTGCTCACCGGGTTTGACGCGCCGGGTTTCGGACCGTGTTTCGCGACGAGCCCGCCTGGGCGGATGCTGTTCGCGCTTGTCTCGGTTGGTGTCGTCGCAGAACCTTGAAAATGAGACGCCGCTGGTGGCGCACATGACGTGGGGACAGAGGTCGCGGGACTTCCAGGTCCAAGACCGAGAGTGTTCGTTCTTGATGTTCAATTTGTTCTTGATATTCCAGAACATCAAGGATAGCTTGGCTGTAGTTAGCCGCGGAGAGCGGCCCCAAAGATTACGGAGTCAGCCATGACGAAAAACCTGAAGTCCGACGCCACCCCCAACGGCACCTGCTGGTGCGACTGCGGCGGCACCACCAAGCCCGGCTCCTTCTTCCAGCAGGGCCACGACAAGCGCGCCGAGCGCTACCTGGCCGCGGTTGACGGCGGCCAGAGCATCGCCGAGCGGCTGGCCTCCCGCGGCTTCGTGCCCGGCGTGGGCAAGAGTCTGCGCGCCGAGACGCTGGCTGCGCCGAAGTCAAACTTCGAGGAGTGCGGGCGCAAGACGCTCGACGGCGAGAACTGCAGGGTCATCGGCCAAGGAGTGGGCATGCGCCAGCACCGCGCGGATGACGCCCACCACCAGTCCGACTAACGCACACTCCGTGAGGAAGGCGCCCAAGATGATCAACAGCGTCCCAACGAGAACAGGACGTCGTAACCGTTCCGGGCCCCGGTGGTGACACGCAAGACGATGGCGACGAGATCACTGGCGGTGGGTCATCCTTCGATTATGGAGGAGTGTCTGGTCCGGTCAGCCGACGTTGCTCCCGGGGAGACGGAGAAGAGGTGGCCCCACGAGGCTTGGCGTCCTCAGCTGGACGCGTCATTGCCGGTGAGCGTAGGAGCTGGGTCGTCAGGGCGGCGGGTCGGTAGCCAGCGCGGCGTGGAGGCGTTCGATCGCGGCGAGCAGGTCGCGCTGCTCGCTGGGGTGGCAGGTGCCCATGGTGGGCCGCTCGGGTAGTCCCATCCGGTTGCGGCTTTCGGTGTAAAGCTCGTGGATGTGTGGCCAGAGCAGTTTGATCGTGCTGCGGTCGAGCTGGTCGTGTTTGACCCGCCGGGCGAGGGTGTTGGGCACCTTCTTGGTCGCCGGCACATCCGAGAGCAACAGCGCGATGGAGGCGGTGATCGAGGGCGCCCGGTGCACGGTCTCGGGTGCACGCCGCTCGATGACCCGGTCCCGGATTCCCAGGCCGATCACCCCGCGCGCGGCGGCGCGGTGTTCCTCGGAGGCGAGTTTGCGGCACCGGTCCGAGCACCACCGGTGGGGCCGCCCCCGCGCCTTGCTGGCGGTGGCTGTGCCGCAGCACGGGCAGGGTTGGTGGTCCACGCTGACCAGGCTCAACATTGCGTCGCCCGAAAAGAAGCACCTGATGGCATCCAGGATGCAAGAGGTGTGTCCGTCCTGGATTGCCATTGCCACCGTAAAGATGAGGACGGGGATGGACGGAATCGTGACGGCGGGGACGAGCGAAGTTGCGGCGCCCGGGTGGTGGTGTGGGCGTGCCCGGGTTCAGGTCAGTCGCGAACGACCCGTAGGTGCGGACTGGGCGCTGTCCGGGGGTCTGCTGGTAGGTGTTGCCAGAACTGGTCGTCAGTGACGCGCGCTGGGTGCTCACCTGTAGGCAGCAGGTCGATGAAGAGGGCTAGCGTCTCGCCCAGTTTCGTGGCGGCGGGGGCGAGTACCCCGTGTAGTCCGAGCTGGTGGGCGACCTGGGCAACCCGCTGACAGGCGGCGTAGGCAGTGCGGCTCTCGGTGCCGGCTTGCAAGACATCTGGGGTGAGTCTGAGCTGTACTCGTGTGGCCGGGTTCCGGAGATCCAAGATCTCGCTGACGTTCACTGTGACAGTGATCAGCATCCGCGGCTGGAGCTGTGCGGCCAGTGCTGCTGCTTCGGCGGGGTCCTCGATCGGGCCGACAAGGTGTCGGTAGGCCTCGACGACCACCGAGTCGACGGGGCGGCCCAGATACAGAACTGGGAATCCGTCCTTGGTACCCCAACGTCCGTATCCGCGGCGACCGTCCAGTGCGGTCGCCGCGTGTTGGACGGCGGCGTGGCGTTGCCACGTGCCGTCAACCGACGTGGTGGCGGCGGCCGAGACTATCTGGGGTAGGTCGTCCATCGCGCTACATCGCCCCCGACAGCCGCTGCGCTTCCTCGACAACCTGATCGACATCACCCGCGGTGAGTAGGTCGATGGGGCGCTGGCTACCGAGATTGCGGTTTCGGGCGTGCAGCCAGATGTCTACACCTTCGTCGGTGTAGACCGCGCGCAGCTCCTCGACGATGTACTTGACGTCGAGCAGGCGCTTACGGCTTCCCCCGCGGGGGGCAGCTTCGCCGGAGACCCAGTTCTGTACCGACCGTAGGCTCGCGCCAACCGCCGACCCCAGCTCTTTCTGCGTAATGCCTGATCCCGTCACTTGCTCGACGATGCGTAGGTAGGTCAGGTTCTCCGGAGCAGTCTCGCTGGGTGTCGTGGCCACCTTCAGCCCGCGCTGTGTGCGGTTCCCGGAGCGTCCGCGGCCGCCCGTGCCTGCCCCCTCGTGTGATCCAACGTTTGCCAATTGCCCTCCTCTGCCTGTTGTTGCTCATCATGATGCGTAATGAGTTGCACGTCAAACTGCACACACAATGCTAGGGTCGAGTTACACGCAACGAGCGGAGGCGCACCCATGGCCGACTTGATCATTCGTATCGGTGGTGGTGATGCTGCGCTACTCACGCGCCTTGTCACTCCGGGGCCGGCCGGTATCGCGCCGTCTCGGCCCGACAGGATCGTGGTCGATGCCCATGTCGCAGCGGCGTACCCGGGGATCGCGATCACGGCCCGCCAGGCCGGCTTGCCGATGCTCATCGACCCACAGACCTACTACTTGCAGGATCATCAGCATCTGACCGATCCCTGGGCCCAGCTGCCCTTCGGGGATGCCTCCGTCGTGACGGTGGCGGACTTGCTCAGTCCCGCCCGCGCTGACCGGCTCGTTGCTGAAGCACTGGAGTTTCAGCTGCTCCACGGCGCCACTGCCTTGATGGCGCCGTATGTGCATATCGAGCGTGCTGGTGACGGGTGGGCCGAGGTCCAGGCCGTCCTGCATGGGGCCACGCGACGCTACTTGGATGCGCAGCATCTTCGGCTGCCTCTGATCGCTCCCATCGCGTTGTCCTGGCGGCTGATTGGGCGCACGATGTGGCCGATGGCCCTAGACCGTCTCGTCGTGGGGTTGCAGTCGCTGGGTCCCGACGAGGTGGCCCTCGTCGCTTCGAAGATTGATCAAGGTGTCCAGCCGGATCAGCGCCTGGCGGGCCTGTATGCCGCGATTGGTCGACTGCGCCGGCAGTGGCCAGTCCTGGCGTGGCAGCAGGGGCTTCTCGGCGAAGCATGTGTGGCTGCTGGCGCGTGTGGGTATGAGACCGGGATCGGGTGGAACGAACGGTGTGATCTCCGCAGCAAGATGGCAGGACGGCGAACTCTTCCGCGGCCAGATGCTGGGTTTGGTGCCCGGCCGGTTTATATCTCCGCGCTCGGGCGCAGCATCCCGAAGACCACCGTTGCCGCACTGCTGAGCGAACCGAGCATCAGGTCTCGCCTGGTCTGCCTTGATCCCCAGTGTTGTCCCGGTGGGCGGGGCGCCCTCACTGGAGACGCTCGCGCGCACGCTGTCACTAGTCGAGCGGCCCGGCTCGCTGCTCTCACCGTGGCGCATCACCCTCGCTGGAGGTGGCAATTCCTCGCCACCCACGCCGGTGATGGGCTAGTGCTCGCCGGGCGTATCAACACTTTGGCGGACCATCCTGCTGCCCGTAGCGCTGGACTGACCAAGGTGAACACCGGCGCGTTGCGGGCAATCGAGCTCACTGCTGACGTGCGGCGCCGGACAGCTACCCGTCGTCGCGCCGCATAGGCCGGCTTGCTGTTCGATCGGCTGCTGTTGCGCGCTCTCGATCGTTCGCCGTGCGAGCGCTGTCTCGCCCGCCCGGCGGGGGCTAGTCACCGCCGGGTGTCGGGCTCAGCGCTTCGTTTTGCGTAGGGCGCGCGCAACGGCCGCGCAGTCGCCGCCGGCTTTGCTGACCTCCACCGCGCCTTTCCATGCCACCGCGTCGCGGCGACTCGCCTCACGCGCCAGCAGTAACTTCTCCAGCACCATGATCAGCTGAACCGCGAGTCCGATCACCACGGCATCGGCGGGTAACGCCTCCGCTATCCACCCGATCCCCAGCACGCCCACTGCGCTGAACCGCTGCACTGTATTGCCGACCACGACCATCGCTTGCTCCTCACGAGTTCTTCGGAGGGCACGCCAACTTGCAGCGCCCGTCTATTGGAGAGCTGGTTCGGTGCCGGGGACTGGTTTTGCAGCGTGGTGGCCCGCGCTGGCTGTCACTTTGTGGTCTGGCGGCGCTCGTATTCAGGGCCGAGTTGACCTCCTGCTGGGTGGTCCGTAAAGACGCATCGGTCTACGAGGCGGGTGGGGTGTAGGGCACCGGCGCGGGCGCCGGTTCACGACCCTGCGGGTCGTTGTGGGTGGTGCGGTGGGCGGCGTCGCGGCTGGTCGTTTCTTCGGCGCCGGGGGCGCCTGCGAACCTGACCTCGCCGACGACGACCGCCCCCCGCACCGCCCACCTGTCCCCGGCGGGTGGTCGTGTCTGGGCCTGCCTCTTCCGCCGCTCGTTCCTCGCGGCTACGCTGGGCCACGCCCGCCCGCCGAAACCAGTGCGAGGTATGACTAGCGTAACGCTAGCGCGTTACGACCAGTCTTCCTCGCCGCGTCCTCGCTGCGCTGCGGGTGCGGAAGACAGGTCCTGCGGGCTCGCGGGGCTCGCCGAGGAGGAAAGGACGGTGCGTCGTGACCGACACCCCCGAGCACCCCGACGAGCCCGCGAACGGGCCCGCCGCCGACCCGGCCCCGTGCGGCGACGACTCCCCCTCGGAGGCGGCACCGGCCTCCCCCACACCCGGCGGACAGCGCCGGACCCGCGCCGCCCGGCGCCGCGCACGGGACCCCAGCGGGGAGGGTGCGGCGGAGGTGGATGCGGTGTTGGCGAAGCGGCACCGGGTGGTGGCCGTGCGCCTGACGGAGTTGGAGCACTTGGGGTGGCGGCGGGCAGCAGCCGGAGATAAGCGGGGGCAGGTGGGGGCGTGGGTGCGGTCGGTGGTGGCGGCGGAGCTGACCCGCCGCCAAGGGGCGGACGTTCCTCCCGACAGTGGTGACGAGGCATCGGCGGCGAGTGCGGGGGCGCGGATCGTGCTCAACGATTCGGTGGTGCGGGAGCTGTCGCAGCAGTTGGTGCGGGTGGGGTCGAACCTGAACCAGGTGACCCGCCTGGCGCACATCGAGGCCCGCGACCGTGGCCTGGACAGCGCGGGGGTGGGGCGGGTGGTGGCGGTGATCGATCAGACGCGGGCCACGATCGCGGAGCTGGATTCCCGGCTCGAGGCGATGAGTTCGCGGTGATCGCCTCGATCACCCGCGGCAAGGACGCCGGCGCCCTGGGGGTGTATCTGCACGGGCGGGGCCGGCACAACGAGCATGCCTACAACGAGCGGGTGGCGGGGATGGTCATCGCCGGCTCCATCGCGGTGACCGACCCCACGAAACCCGGGCAGTGGGTGGCGAACATGCGCCGGGCCTATCGGGGTCGTGATGATGTGGCCCGCCCGGTGTGGCAGTGCTCGCTGCGCACCGCCCCCGAAGACCGAAGGCTCTCGGATGCGGAGTGGGCTGATGCCGCGCAAATGTTCGCGGAACGGTTGGGTTTCGACCAGCACCCCTGGGTCGCGGTGCGGCACGCCGATGACCACATCCACCTCGCCCTGTCCCGGGTCGCGCACGACGGGCGGGTGTGGCTCGGGCGGCACGACTACCGCACCACCCAAGACGCCCGCCGCGCCCTGGAAACCGAACTCGGCTTGGTTCAGGCGCCGCTGCGGCGGGGAGTGTCCTCGGAGCGAACCCCCATCACCCAGGTGCAGCCCGGTGAGTACCGCATGTTCACCGACGCCGGACGCCACGCACCGCGGGCAGTGTTGGCGGGGCAGGTGTTGGCGGCGGCGAACACCGCCGCCGGCCGCGGCCGCGACGTTTTCGAAGCCGAGCTGGCCGAGCGGGGTGTGGACTTCGCGGTGAACCAGGCGAGCACGGGGACGGTGTCCGGGTACCGGTTCGCCGCCCCCGTCGCCGCGCACGCCGACCAGCGGGGTGAGCAGGTGTGGTTCAAAGCGAGCCAGTTGGACAAGAAACTCGCCTGGCGGGTGTTGTCCCAGGTGTTGGAGCCGTTGCCGGTGGTGGAAACCGAGCAAGACTTCACCAGCCGGGTCGAAGCCGACCAGGACCGGCACTGGTATCAGGTGGGGCGGGCCGAGCTCGAGCAGGACTGGGCGAAGGCCGGTAACCAACCCGTGGACTTCATCCAGGAGGCCCTGCGCCAGGACCGGGCTCGCCTGGTTGTCATGAGCCCTACGGTCACCGCCGCTACCGCCCACGTCCGGGGCGAGGTGTCGGTGGCGCTCAACCAGCTGGCCGAGGCGCGGCAGGTGGCGGACACCGCGGGCCGGTTGCGGCGCGGGCGCGCCCAGGACCGCTACCATCAGCTCGCCGAGCAGGTCGGCCACCAGTTGGGGGTGGCCCTCACCGACCAGCACGGGTCGATGCGCTCCTTCGACACCGTCCTGGGTGAGGTGCTCTCTACCCGCCACGGGGATCTCCTGACCGACCACGCCCGATGGACCCAGGAGGTGCGCACCGCGGAAACCCAGCTCACCCAGTGGAGCAAGCTCGAGGCGGAGTTCGAGTCCGGGCAACAAGCCCGACGCGACTACCAGCAGTGGCA
>JAABUP010002895.1_pt1 | contig 31688 bp, 25 predicted proteins | sample 5559201 | NCBI WGS metagenome assembly JAABUP01 (sample SAMN10711887, study PRJNA513373) | rock metagenome | isolation source: Antarctica rocks | place: Antarctica
GCATCGTCGCGAGGAGAGGTTTGTTTGGTGGTCTTTTTTTTCGGGTAGAGATTGGGACAGAGTGGGAGTGCTGTTGCTGTGTTGACGATTGTGGAAAGGCAGAGTTGGTGGTGTGATGTCAAATGTTTGTGCGAAGAAAATGTTATCAACTCTGCTTGATTCAAAGCGGACGGATTTGGTTGCTATGACACCAAATACATTACGTCAAGTAGCGCCGAGCCGATGATTACACGAGCAACACTGCAGGAAAGGAACATGCGCGAAGATAAAGGGCGAATCTCAACTTCGTCAAAATGTAAGCCCTAGGGTTGACACCATCCGCAAACCACTGCCTGTAGCAGTTGAGAAAGCCTCGGATCCAGCACACAAAGCTTCAAAAGGTCCTTGCCTTTTTGCTGAGTGGGGACTTGCGAACCGTCCCTTCAGCATGGCGACCTTTTTGCATTCCAGCGCAAGGACTCCGCAAGCTCTGGAACGTGTGGATCCACGCTTTCGTGTAATCCACAGCTCGCTCGTTTTCGACGAGGAACAAGTCAGAGATGAAGTAACATCCAGTTTCTGCTTCGAGCTGCCTGACTTGTGCCGCAAGACCCTATAGCGAACAAAGTCAGAACAACGGGATGCGCAAGAGTGCAGCTTATTCGCCATTTTCCCCATCTTTAGACCGTGCTGAACATGAACGGTAGATACTGGTAAGGGGTTGGGGTTCAAGTATCACGTACACCAGAGTAATATTTCTCCAACGTGTTTTGCAATCCGAAAAGAGTGTACCAGGCTTGCCCGTTAGGCTCGCATTGACGATAGCAAACCTCAGCGATGGCATAGGTCATGTTCTGGAAAACTTCAGAGAACTGGTCGGGAAGTTAGTAGTCTATTATCGAATATAATGGACAGGTCGTACCGTTTTGAGCTCTGATTCGACTGCTTCGAATGCCGAGCAATCCGGCTTTTCAACGCTTGCCAGAACATTTTGGGCTTTCTATGCGAGCACAGGTAGCCCAGTCAGTCTTTGCTGCCAGTCACTCGACATACAATCTGAGTTCCCAGCTAACGACTTCCGAGGTGGATGAACGTGAATATCTCCGGCTCAATTGTGGGCTGGGGTATATTTGGGAAAGCTTGAAAAGCTTACGGCAGGAGCGTGATCTTCCCCATGCCTAATGGCTTGCGTGTCATCGAGAGTCCTGAGTAAGGCGAAAAGATCGTTGGTAAACGGATTAACGAGGTCCGCCAGGTCCTTCAGTACGACACTCCGAATTAGCGAATAATCAACCAGACTGCAAATCCACCGAGCAATCACTTCTAGAGAATAAAGACGTAGAGTATAGAAAGTAAACTCACGCTCTCTTGGAAGAAAGGATCGGGATTGTGGAACTGGCAAATCTGTGTGAAGGTGTATTCGGCCCCCTTAATCAAGGGGCCAATGGCGGTTGGGTCCAGTGCCCAGGTGAGGCGCAGTAGTGGCCCCAACGCCAAGACTGCGAACGTCAATGTCTTCTTCATGGTCGTGCGACGTAAGATATCACAAATATTCTGCTGTCTAGGTCTCACGGATTAGTTGTGCAGACGTGACAGAATCCACGATAATAAGTAAGAAGAGACAATGACAGCAATGCCGAACGGAAGGCTGCCTGGCTACGCCTCTGGATTGCAGATCGACTGAATCGTCCGCTTCAAGTGTTTCATCCTTTGGGCAAACTGGCGTGAGTCTCTGGGGTAGGTATTTATAGGACCAACGCGGTGGCTCATAGCAAGTATCCTTGTTCAGAGTGACCAAAGAACTCTTTAAGCATCCGCCAATTGCGCAACAACTTCTGGAAGATGTGTGAGGCACAGCATAGCTCTAAAGGCGGTACAAATAATGTGAGGAGTATTTCCTACGGAACATTGTGGCTAGACCTAACACGCCGTAGGAGCGGAATATTCAAGGCATTCTCGACCTTCCAGATCGTCGAGGTGCTCTTCCATAATTGCTCCTGAGCCCAGCTCCTATCCAAAACCAGTGCGTCTTCGAGTTGTTGCACAAGAGCATACGCCGGGCGGAATGTTCGCACGGTAGCAAGGTCTTGAGCTAGCATTCTCTTTGCGAGCACCAGGTTCTCCTCCCGGCGCGGCCCCTTCTCTGACCAACCAACCTGGCTGCCCATCGTGCTTCCATTGGGCGCGATGCCTACTATGACCTTTCCCGCACTCGTGATCCACATTCCACCGATTGTCTTTGGCTGAGTGGGAGTATTGCGGATGAGGCTTCGCAATACTTGCTCTTGCATCCTGTAGCTGACAGCTGCCTCCATGCAGCCATGTCGCCAGACGGTTCGACAGACATTGTATTGCTGACACTTCCAAGCCAGCATAAACAGGATGTGATATGTGATCTCGTCAGGCCGGATTGTGAACCGTGCGTGAAAATGCCGCACCAGTCGTACAGCCTCGTTCACATTGCCTTGTCGATGACAATGACTGATCAAGGTATTCAAAGACGTAGTATTGGGTCGGATGCCTCGATCTTGTACGAGCTGGAGTGTCTCTAAAGCTTGGGAAAACGACCCTCCTTCACAGATCTCGTCTAGTATTTGATTCAGCGACGATACCGAAATCCAAGCCGGACTATAAATCTCATCGGTACGTTCAATGAAGCTTTGCACGTCTTGTCCACTAGCAAGATGACCGGCAAATTGGCCGGAGATGACCTGTGCTGCAACATCCTTGACGGTGGCTGGATTGTTGAAAAGACCCTTCTTCCGCATGTTCGATTCAATGCGCATCTGTACCGCTCTCGATGGTACGGCCATTACCAGTGCTACCCATGTGCCCGGGTTAGGGTTGACGCCTCTTTTTACCATCAGTCGGAGAAGGAAGGTAAAATTGTGGAGATCTTTTCGTGCTGCAGCGCCGCGTAGCATAATGTTGAATGTCTCAGGAATCATCCGAAGTTTTAGACTCTCCATCCGTACAAACAGCGTGCGCGCAGTGGAGATCATGTTGTATTTGTACAAAAATCTCAGAGCGGCATTGAAGGCACGAACTGAGATGACATTATCATGTCGGGAACTTTTGAAGATTTTCCTGAGCAATTGGGCGACCATCACTACGTGATTATCCTCCTTCTCGTACAGATGACGGTGCATTAAGCGGGAGACTGTGGACTCGGTAATGTCTTCGACATACTGTGCAAAGCTTAGTGTAGTCCAAGCTTTCGGAGGTGGGATTTTGTCAGCTCGAAGTTGATGGAGACTCCTTGACTTCTTAGACCAGACTTTTCGGGCCACCGACTGTCCAGCTTCCTCATCCTCTTCAGCTGCAACGCTGAACAAGAATTGATCGCTGTCCGATGCGGTCATACCTGGTAAAACCTTACGGAAAAAGTTCGACATCGCTTCCTTTGCCATCTCGATGGAGCTTTGTGACCCGCGTAGGAGAACTGAACGATATTTGCCCTTGCCCTCGTCTTTTCCAAGTACATGCACCTCACATCCGCTTCGAGCCTTGATACTCCAAATCGTCTCTCCAATATCCCCAGCAAAGGCCTGTACAGTCTCTTCATGAGCGAGGAATCGTTCTCCTCCCTGGTGATCATAAACCTTGCCGACGTGAGTGTGTTCCTCCAGTACTTCCAGCGGTATGCGCCAATCCAAGGAGAGTGTGCTCTTGTCCTTCAGCTGCAGATTGACAGATTCCTTATCAGCAAGGTGTTTCCGTCGGCTTCGAGCAGCGCGTACAATTCGCACGAGAGGCGCGTCTTTCGCTTTGGATGTCGTGACATTGTCAATTGCAGATTCTTCACTCAAGACAGTCTTATTGAGGGATGTAGCTCGTATGTGGGATGGAGTAACGTTTTCGTTCGCCGCGGTCTTCGAGACCGAATGATCGCAATTCTGAAGGGACACAGAACTATCCTGAGATAGAGGCTCGGTTGGCTGCCCCAATGAATGATCAATGATGTTCGAGGTGGCTGTTGCGGCTCGTTGCGAAGCTCGTTGGGCTACCGACGAGGTTTCCAGTCTTTCACTGGTCCTGGACGAGCTCGGCGAAGTCTCTTGACCGTTGCTCGCAGTCCCTCTTCGTTGGATTGCATTGTCGGTTCTTACAGCTTGTATTTGTCTGTTTGCCGCTGGTACTGGTGCTGGTGCCGGCGTCGCTGAAGATGTTTTGACAGCTGGAGTAGAAAACCAGCGAGGGTACAGAAACAGAAGGCGGTCCCTGGGAGTGGCAAGGAGATTACCTTTGATTGAACGTGAAAACGTGCTCCTCTTAAGTAGATGATTTCCCAGGGACATATGCTATGAGCGTTGCATCATCACTGGACTGTGTCTACTGAAGCTACACAAATTTCCGAGAGAGCGGTTGCACCCCACGGCATTTGCCGACGCCGGCAGCTTTACAAAGTAGAGTACTCTACATATCTGCTACGGAGATCACTTTCAGGTGTTCCAGTAACATTTGTTTTTGTTCCTGGGAGTAACTTATAGGAAAAGGGATGCTGCATAGACAAGTGATGCCTAACATGATTGTGCCTTTTATGAGCACGGTTACGATCTCAAGCTCCAGAAAGCGTTTGCAAAGGCATAGAAGAACGTGTTACGATGTCGGGTTTCAAAATGAAGTCTGACCCCAATTCTACATCCACAGAGTATTCCAATATCATCGGGGTAGTGTCTAAACGCGTACCATGTACAGAATTCTCTACAATTCTTTCTTTGCCTACGCAAGCTCACTCTTAAGGGATTCTCTATCTCCAAGGTGAGGTCAAGTATTTACTATGCATGGGCAGGTGCATTACTCGTTGGGTACCGCATGCTCCGCCCAATAAGAAGCGCCAAAGGGCATTGCTTGTGCCTAAGTGAGTTCCTGTGACGGTGTTCGCAGTATGAATACGCCAGAGAGGAGTGAATCAAGCTGTCTACTTTGCCAAGGCCGGCACACGAGTTTGACAAGGTGAGCGTCAGCAGAGGTGCACGGCTTAGTATTTGGCCCGAACGTACTAGAAAAAAGGATATGTATATAGTCTGATAACAGGTGCTGCTAAGCATGGGTATCTCAGTATTGAAAATTTTTGGTACAACTCCGAAAGAAAGATGACTTGTGCGCAACGTGCCACAAAACCTATCTGGTTACAAACGACGCCCTTATCAATGATCCCCCCCGGTAACGTTAACCTCCTTTGTAGCGTGCGGTCCATAGAAGACTTCGCGTACAAGAAGCAAGCTTTATGTGAAAGCCTGCTCGAACCAAGACTGACCATGATGGACGGCAGAAGGAGCGGAGCGAACTATGCCGCGGTCAGATGCCGGACATCGCATCGCAGTATCATTCTTTCCGCTTTCCTTTGTCAAGCCTACCTGGTTCATCGTTTCCCTTTGACCCTTCCCTAGGGTCGCAATCTATACTCCGCCCTTGGACTACGTCCGGCTCGTCCGGCTCGTCCGGTATGCCCTTAACCTCATCTTCATGCATAACGGCCTTCGCAGCATCCTTGTCGTTAGATTCCTCTTTACCTGCGGAATCACTGCCTTGCAGACCTCGACATCCTTGGCCTTGATCTGCAGCTCCCTCCCCCTCCCCCGTTTGTGCCATATTTTTGACATCACTCCAATATTCAAGACCTTTTACTTGTTCGTCCGCAGCATGGACTGCCTTTAGGAGACTGTCGATCCTCCGTTTCTCCACATCATCTTCAGGTTTGTCTCTTTCTATATGCTCGCCTCGATGTCCCGAAGCCGCGTTACAGACGTGAAGTAAGTGAGCGAGAAGCTGCCTGCGTGATATTTGAAAGATGAATGAGAACATGATATCCGGCATCTGTATAAGTTCAGCCCTGAAGATCTTTCGCGGATGGATCAGCGCATTGCATACCTTATCTGCGAGGTAGAAGACATCTTCTCCCCCTTGTACCAGAAATCGCTTCACCGCGGCAAGCTTTGCTCGGTCTACCGGAGCTTTCTTCAATGCCCTCATTAGTGAGCTTATATCACTCATGTCGTCCAGTCCCTCCTCGTCTTCAGTTTGGTCGCCATTGTGGTTGGTAAAACTTGACCGAGTGTTCGCGGTTCTCTCTGCGCTCGAACCTCTGCTACGATCTCTGCTAGCATGTATAGTGAAGTAATCTGCAGTTAGCATATGTGCTTGGCTCATACCACCCTTCGTTTCATGACGACGGCTCAAGTGTTTCTTCACGCGTTTCCGCAGCCATCGCCGCCTGCGACAGAAGGAGTGAAACCAAGGATGCGTCCCATGCCAGGCAAAGCCTCGCGTGAAAGAGAACGAATACTGCCATCCTTCTTCATCGACATCCTGGGACATGTCGACATACCATGACTTCCAAGCCCACTCCCAACTTGGATCAGGCACTTGGGCGTTGGTGATGTTGACTGGACTATCCTTGAAGGAGGCAGTCTGCCACGGTGAAGGGTCAAAATTCAAAAGCGATTTGTGTGAGTACAATGGTATGCCGCACCAGAACGAGCCACGCTGATTCTCGTACAGAATATCAACGACATACTCTTCCTTCCCAGTTTTGACCCCAGTTCCGTGACCTTCGTAAGTAGCCCTATCTCGGAGACGTTGTTTCCGACCTTGCGCATCTTGGCTTGGCTGCTCTGCGTCCGTAGTCTGAGCTGCAGACCCAACATCTGCGGTCTCGTCATTCCTCCGAGCAGTGCCATTGGCACCGTCGTCACTAGACTCTTCCGTGTCCTCATTATTATTTACCCTGCCTTCCTGCCACTTCGAGTATTTCCGCCTCACGAGCTCTTCTCTTAAAGTCCCCTTTGTCAATCGTTTGCTTAGATGCGCTCCGCTCGCTCTTTGTGATGAGGAGTTAGATGAGCATGATACAGTATCAGGTGCTTCGAGTGTTGATGCTCCAGTAGGCTTCGTGGCGTCTATAAGAGAGATTTCATGATCGTACTGATCCGCAGCGAGTGGCTGCGATCGAGAAGCAAGCCCAACGCCATTTATGGACATGACGCTGGTTGAGGTCTAGACAAAAAGATCTCTATCGTAGCCGCCTCATCTGTCATCTTCGAAGCTCTATAACCAGCAGCTTTTGAACATCCCGACACGGCTGAACCATGGGTTGATGTTTGATGATCACCACCATGAAAGAATCAACACACAAGATCTAAGACGGTAGACAATGCTGGGCTGGAAAGACTCTGTCGTTTTGGGAGAGGGCTTTGATTTGTGCGAACGAGAGAGAGTACTCTCTCGAGATGATAGTTCTTCTCCTAACAATTTCAATTTCACCATGTGATTTTGTATTAATATCTCTAATGCTTCTTGTGCAGCCTGTCTGTGGCTGAGGGCTGACGCACTAAGTCGAATATAGGAAAGCGTACTGCGGGGATTTCCACATGAAAGAGGGAAATGATTCTGACGTCAACCGACTAGCAAGTTTGTGGCTAGTGCCAGCCTTCCATGGAAGAGTTGATCCTCTGCTGCCGATCCACTCCCAACGTATCACGGTACACTCACATCAGACCTCCTTGTCAACCATACTATCGTGGATTGCTTGCTCTAAACCCTGATATAAACACAATGGCCCAAACTAAATCACGCATCCCTCTTTACCTCGGTCTGACCGCCGCCGGTGGGGTTGGCTACTACCTGTACTCGGCGGGTGGAAACCCAAAGGTCGCAGAGAAGCAGTTCGAGCGTGCGTATACCATTTGGTCGATTTCGGATTGTTCTCTGACTTTCTGGTGTAACAGATGATGCTGCACAACTATCCGCGAAGATGAAGGGGGAGATGCCAGGCAGGGAAAATCAAGCCACAAAGAAGGGAGAGGAAGTGGCGGTAAAAACTGGCGCTACTATCGATCGCGAGGTGCATATCTATACGCGTTGTCATCGGTCCAGAATCAGCTGACCGATGTATCTTTCCAGGTTGACTACACTCGTACCAAATTCACCGAGGCTGAAAAGAACGCTGAGAAGCTCGCCGCAGAAGGTCGCCAGAAGCTCGACCAAGTGCGTAAAGAGACCGGCAAGGAACTGCATGAGACAATTGGCAACTTTGACAAGACTGTGGAGCGAAAGGCTGTTGAGGCAACGAAAGGCATCTCAAGCTGGTTCGGATTTGGCAAATAGAGAGGAACCAAGTGGGTCGTCGACCTGTCGTTCAGTCTGGATCTTTGTCGTTAGTGTTCTTTTTGGATCGAGGATCGAGGATTCTCGTTGGCCGATGTACAGTACATAGCGAAGCTCTTCTGAGGAATCGCCCTCGTGAACGGACCCTCTCATTAGTGAGCAGCTTCATTTCTGAAACGTGATTCTTGTCATTGTCAGTAGGAGGCCAATTGAGTTACGACAATGTTGTAAAGTTGTCGTACTATCAGCTGTTAGAACAATAGGCTTAGGGTCTGTATACCCTGGCCAAGCGATTCAGGCTTAATTCTAGCTTCTATTTGGGATCTTTGCAGAGTACGGATTATCATTGCGTACTTCATGTAGGGAGACTGAACGAGAATCGCTGTCCCATGTAGGCAAGTTGATAGAGAGCTATTAATCCATTCCATTCTAATCTGGTCAGTGCCTCGGCTCGCTCACGCGCGACGTGTGCGCTACGCGCCTGCTTTTCGACTTCACCAGCCATACTCACAATCCTAACTTCCTTCAGAACACGATCGGCCCTTCCAACGACCGTGTCTCTAGTATTAACGAGCTTTCAACGTGCGTAGAAGGCAGGACATGCCTCCAGCAAAAAAACGCAGACGCACGGCAACCGCCACCAATCATAACTCTTTCGTTCCTGCACCACAGAAGGGCATTCAGGCGTTTGGAAAGATCTCCAAAGCAGATATATCACCGCGTTATGACGTGAAGAAGGAGCAGACAGAGGGTGTGGTGCCAATCGCTCACCACACTGAGCAGCAAACGGCAGGCTTCACCAATGACAAGAAGAGGAAACTCGTCACGGTCCAAGAGGCTGAATTAAAAGATCAATCATGCACAGCTGTGACCAGTCCATTGTGGGACATAAAAACAAGACCGACTGTGCGGTCATCATCGCCTTCAGATCCCAATACTCCAACAAAGGGCCATCCTCACAAGCCAGCACGTCCAACTCTAACAGAGACACCTACAAAAGGCGCTCGCCGATGTCTGGAAACCCTTCACTTGGCGTTTTCTTCACCATCTACAGAGGATTCGGCCTCGTCGATCGAGGCGACTACTAGCCCTTTAACGTCACCATGCTCAATCAAGAGCCACGACTCGATTGGTTATTCCTCCAATGTACTCCCCGAGGAGTTGCTGGATCTCATCAGTCTGCACTCGTCATTTCTTACGGCATTATCATTACACTATGCTCATCATGGATCTTTGACACCGGCCGATCTCCGGCTGCTCACGCCGAGCATTGAACGATCATGGGGAAAGAGAAAAGTTAAAGCGGAGGATATTAGAAGGATCATTGGGTTATTGAGAAATAGCTCTGTATCTGAACAAGAGGGATCGAAAGCAAAATCAACTGGCATTCTGAAGCTGTCCGATTACGGTAACGGCAAGATATGCGTCGAGGTTACCGGAATATCCCCAAAACGCGGGTTCATAGCCAGGCCACTCAATGAGAAAGCGCTGAACAGCATTTTCGTCCGAAACCTACAGCTTTCATGGGATACATGGACTATCCAGTCAAACCAAACGGCGCGATTCCACGACTTCATCGACACGCTTCCCTTAGCAGCAATCAATATATGCTCCTCCCTTCGCAAGATCACGCCCCTACTCGCCAAAGGACAGAGAAGGCTCGAAGACCTAAAAGCAGGCGCTATCAAATCAAGGAAAGAAAGCGTCGACCCTGCCACCGCCTTCTCCGCAGACAAACGCACAAAAGCAACAGGTAATCGAAAGCATAGCCTGCTCGAGCGAATCAAAGCAAAGGAACTCCACCAGTCTACACTTCCAGCGCCGCCCTCAAAAGCAGACCTCGACCGAAAATCAGCACTCCAACGTCTCGACGAGGTCGTGCCGGTTCTCAATATCCTGACCCATTCTGGTGACAGATTCTCCAACACGGCGGTCACGGATCAGAAAATTTCTTTTACGTTGCCAACGCTGGTGCAAAATCTGCAGAATTCACTTCGCAATCCCATCTCAAAGACTGAAAGCGAGCTATGTATTAGACTGTTGGCTGAGGATGTCGCGCCAGAATGGGTCGGCCTGCTCAGGATGGGGAAGGTGGCGGGTGTGGTGGTCAATAGGGGAGCACAGCCGGCAAATTCGGATATGAAACGCAGACTCGCTGATTGCATGGATACATGACACTCACCAGAAGAGGGCTTCCAGGAAAAGACTCATTTGGATACATGACGTCCACTAGACGGAGGGCTATAGGATTAGACGCAATTGGATACATCTTTGTTTCAAACCAGTCTTTACCAAATGTCATGATTGTGCCATTGTTTGCGTTTCGAAGCCGAGAACGATTCTTGAGCGTGGTTCTTGAGGCCGTGTTCTGACATCCACACGATAACTGTCTGAGCCAACACTCCCTCATCTGAAACCATGTAAGGATATGAGAGACACCCAGAAGGGCGAAAGGCTTGCCATAGGATTATTTTTCATTGCTGTTACTATTAGGACCGTAAAGGGCCCATATTGAATAGAGCCAAGACCGTCAGAATAGTGTGAACACATGCCTTCATCTACCAGGGCTTCTAACTCCCCAAAAGACGAGGGAGAATGTGCAATGTTTGTGACACAGACATTAACGCCTATCGTAGCGGGCGCCTGTGAATGTGCATAGTATCGAGAAAGAGGGGTTTAGGGTTGTCTGTACGGAGAATGGTAAAAGGCTGAATGAGATGTCTATAGGACAGGACTGGGGATGTACAGTCAAGTCAAGCTAGGAGCTGCGGATATGTAGGAGAAGGAATTGCCCTTGATTGCCAATCTTCTGGAAGGCTAGCTTAGCGTTCAGAACGCTTGGGTGGGTTCCAGCCGGTCAGGTCACTGCGAGTCCGGCGTGATGAAGTCCATGTGCAAGGGCTCATGGGAGTTCATAATTCTAGAAGACAGAATACCAACTAGACGACTTCGATATTGTTGCAAGTCTCCACGCAGTCCATAGTACAAGATAATCTGCGTCAAGGGGGTTGGTTCATGACCGGTTGTTCTCCGCTTGGGTCGGTGCAACTCGCCCACCTCCACTCTATTCTGTATTTCTCTTCTCCAAACCTCTGATTCCGATACAAGTGTGCTGTTATCATCTCGTAGTGTAGCCCAAACTCAAGACTTCGCTTTGGTATTCCGAATATAACGGCGCAGAGTCCTGCGGGAAAGATTAACCGACTCCCATTGATTTGTAGCCAACCGAAACATCTCCGGAGCAATCGCATACGTCTGGAGACGAAGTAATAGTCGCGGGGTTCTCGAGAGAGTGGTACCGCGCTCCTCATGCGGTTGGTATAATAAGACATGTGCGCGATGCCTTGCAGCTAAGGGACAAGGTTTCGAGCCGGCGGGAAACCATGTGGGGAACCTCTTGCGTTTCCGGAAGGGAGTGGAAAATGTGACGAAATGAGATCTATGCGGTAAGGCTTGATGCAGGACATCTAGCTAGTACCGAGCTTGCGTGCGCGTGGTTAGTAGGATGGTTCCGCAAGTAGGTGCTGAGCTGAGGAGATTGTTGTCTTGGATAGCATAAAAAGCACTGCTCTTTTAGATTTGCTGCGGGGAAATGAGATGATGGAATTGTATGGACCCGCCAGTACAGATGCTTCGTCGCAGTAATAAAGAAATAAGGAACTTTTGCCGCAGAAAATCGACCTTCAATAGACAGGGTACGCTTTCCCAATACGCTCACTACTAGATGCTTGCCAGCGCCGAGTAATGCCGCGGAACAGAACAGAGTTTGTGACAGCAGAAGAGGAACATGGCGCTGATAACGATGAAGTTGTACTAGGTCTCCAGGACCAGTTATAAGACTGATGGAAAGTTGCGAGATGCGAAGGATCTGAAGATATTACAGTTGTGCGTCTTGACGTGACGGATCGTTACGCATGATGGAGCGGGTACTGGATCGAGGTTGGAAGCAAAGCGGAGATTGAACGTTACCGAGCGGACCGGATCCAACTCAGAATGGTGTTCAGCGACGGGTCTTCTTGTAGCCAGTGTCCTGCCTGGTAGTCTGCACTAAGCAGATCGTTGACTACTCTCTCGTCGGTGATGGTGCCAAGCTCCTTCGTCCTTGTGTCAGCGTCGGCGTTGGATTCTCTGGAAGGCAGCGCTTACCGCTCGGAGGTTATTGTTCGCTGCGTGCAGAGCTGGCGCATGACCAGCATGCGGCTTCTGGCCTTGAAGGGCGGCATCCCTTGCATTCACCCATCGCAGCGCCGCTGTGGCTCGGAGGAAGATTTTCTGGGCCTGGAAGCGCCGAGCGCTGGCATCGAGCACTATGCTAAGGAAATCATCTAGCAATTAAACAGTCATCAGTAAGACATTTACGACCTACCGTTGCAGTTGCAGTTTCTCCCGCTCGCCGTTGTTGGTCGGCACTTGCAAAGAGCCGTTGTCGTAGTGCGCAGAGAGGACGGCTTGGGCTTCAGCCGTGCATTGGCGCAGTATGGCGTAGCCTTCTTCGTAGTACTCTTCTGGGGATGGATTGGCCTTGATCTGAGCGATGTAATGCTGAAGATTACGAAAGTCGTTCATTATCTCCGCGACTCTCATCGCCCGTGCCTCATTTACTGCGGATTTAATCAGCAAGGCCGAACGGAAGGTCTTGTTTGGACGAGGAGGAGGAGGAGGAGGAGGAAGCTCACAACCGTCAGCCATTGGACCTGCCAGGAAATGACAGATAAAACTATAAGGTACAGGATGTTGAGCACACGGAGCTGCCGATGTCAGTTGTTTCCGCGCCGTCTGGAGGGTTTTAAACAGATGCTCAAAGGAGAGCCTTCTCTTTGACGGGACATGACCAACGGGTTTGTTTACCGAGCGTGGCTGGCCGACAATTGGACGTCTAGCAATCGCAGGATTTTCATTGTAACAGTGAGTCGTTGAGAACATTGCATTGTAGAGAATTGAAAGACAAAAGCTCAAAAAAGTTGAGTTCCAAGCTGGACTGTAAACAATGGTGCGGTATTGAGGCTCAGAGTCAGCCGATGCACATTTACCGGCTCAGCCAGCTGGATGGGCGCCACAGATTCCCAAGCGGACCTAAAACAGCCTTAGACGAAGCGTAAACTGCACCCACCAAGCTTGAACTTGAAAGAAGCTGAGCTAGAAGCACGCGCATTGGACAACGCAGTGGGAAGGTCGACTTAAGATTAGAGTTAGTTTGAGCGTCGGTTGTAGGTCGCTCTACCTATCCTTCCCATCAGTTTGTCCCGATATCGGGTTTTACTTGCCATGTTCGAAGCCACCAAGCCATTATAGGGCTGTGCGCAGATGTAGACGCATCGCGAACCAATGAAACCCATTCCAGCTGTGATTGCATCGAGGACACAGTGAAGAATACTGCTGATGATGTATGCGCTTGTGGGAGACTAACAACATAGTGAGGAGGTGCCAGTACTTCCTTCGAATTCAGTCGCTGAATACAGTAACCCTGCCAAAGAAAGGGAACCATGCACAGCGTAGAGTGCTCGCAACCGAATTGCTCTACGGCTGTTGAGCTGTCGCACAAGCTCAGTCTTTCTCACTGATAGCCTGTAATCTCTCCTCAATCTCGTCTTCTGTCAGAGCTCGGAAACCCGGATCTAATCCATCCTTGTCACCAGCTCTTGGCCCTCCTACGATACCGACCTCCAATTCCCCCTTCTTGAAGTCAACACTCAAAACCGTGCTCAACGTTGATATCCCTAGCTCCACCACGTCTTCCCAGCTTCCCTCAGCGTGTTCCTTATTCTTCAGCTTCTTCTCTAGGTGGTTCAGCGCCTCTTGTTGCTTTGGCCCTGATGCAGTTGCCTTATAGCCGACATAATACCCTGCCGGATCGCATTTGTAAAGTTGTGGGCCGAACTCAGTATCCACTGATATCAAAGTTGTTGCAACTCCCAGGGGCCGCATGTATGCCTAATGCCGTCAGTATCTTGACGAATACTCGGGTCCTACCACCATCGGCTCACTCTTTGTGTATAAACCTGGTTGATGTTGGCGAGTCTCTTAGCCAGTACATCGCATGGCATCTCATATCCAAACTTGTACCGAAACTCGGCAGCTTCACCTCTCGCTCGATCAACCGATGCTCGAGCATCAGCTATCGATCCCGTCATCACGCAACCGACCGAAGGCGACAGCTTGAAGATATGTGAAACAGATGATGGGTCGATTAGCTTGTCCTGTTGCGCCGCATCAGCACAAATATCGCATACACAAGATTCGCGGTCCACCTACTGGGACTTTCTTCTGCGACAATACCACAGCGCAGTTCTTGCCTCTGACCCCAACAGATGTAATATTGGCGGCAGTGATAGCTTTGAAGGCATACTCTGCAGACACCCGTATAGTAAGCGACTCTCCGACTGTTTGCTTAGGAAAGGCCAAAGCTCTGTCTGCTGGTTCACACCGTGGTGCTCGGGCTAAAGACGGCGCTTTGTGTCGAAGTGAACGACGCTGGGCACGAACCGACTTGATATAGTCTACCCTGATCAGAGAAGATCGTGATGTGCCTGTCATATCCTGCACTGCCTGAATCCCACAACCTCATCAGCTCTCGGTGATGCTGCAGCTCGGGGACGGGGAGACTGACCTGACATCTTGAATGAGTTAGCAAGCTTGCGGAAGACTGAAATTGGCCAATATGATATCTGCACAAATGATCTATTGAAACAAGACGGTTTTTGGACGGAGGAGGTATGGGGTTGTCTGGAAAGTAACAATTGGTTGATGCAATTACTTGCTTAACGCGTACCAAGCTAGAAAGTGAAGGTGCCTGGAGCTTGTGGATTTCCCGAGCGGAATTTACCGTGAGCCAAATGCTACACGTGTACTCCCTTGTCCGTAGAATGATAGAGGAGTACTTGAACTTGTACGCTTTCTCTTGCAAACCTGGGAGGCAATTAGTTGATTAGATTCTTGTGTATCATTGTTGATTGATACAGAATAGATCATGCCTTCCAAAGTTGAGACCATTGGCACCAAAACACCGCACATACCTGCTTGGAAGAAATTGGGCTTGAAGCTCAAGTTTGCTAAAGATGTCCCGGAGGACTTGGAGGACGGCAAAAGCAATGAAGCAAGGTCTAAGAAGAGAAAGCTAGTGGATGATGAGATTGCTACTAATGAAGCGGAGCCTTTAACAACGAAACATCGGCGAAAAAACACCAAGAGACGATCATCACCAGCTCTTCCACATCTGGCGGATGCGACTGCCAAAGCCAATGCTACAGATATCACATCAGAGGCTGCAATTGCTTCAACTACACCTTTAACACCACGTCATACAAAGCGGAAGTCAGTTGCGTTCACTCCAGACACCAAGATCGAGGACGGCGACAGCACCAAGCAGCTCTTCCAAGCATGGCTAGCTGAGCACCTAGCCGAAAATCCGTCCCTAAGACCAGAGGAGTTGGGCGAGGCATTCCGAACAGCAGGAGCGCGGGGTGAGGCTAGGTCAGACACCGAGAAGAAAGTGAAGCGGTCCAAGAGGCAGAAGGAGAAGCGACTGCAGAGACCGAACAGCCTGACTATACCGACGGATTCCTCATCCGGGCAAGAGATTCATGTCCATCCTGCAATAGTCTATCTCCAGCAGTATCACCTTTCCAGAGAAAGCTGGAAATTCAACAAAGCCAAGCAGACTTACCTTTTGAAGCACTTATTTGATATCGATAAGCTTTCATCCTCACTCGATCCGGCTCTAAGCGCATATATCGAAGGTCTACAGGGAGAAGCTGCGCGAGCAAGAGTCAGGGAAGCAGCAGAGGGTATCAGAGAAGAAGACGAGAAAGCGAAGGAAGCCGCGGAGAAGGATAACATGGAAGACCCGGGACGGCAGCAAGAGTATTATGACAAAGCATTGAAGCATTTCAAAGCTCAATTGAAGGGCCAAATCAAGGAACAACAGGACCATCAGAAAGAACTGGATCCTGAATGGCAGAGGAAGTTTTTGAAGAGGAAAAGGGCCGAAAGAATTCTCTGGTCAATGGAGGGCACAGGCTCATCAAATACAGCAGCATCGCAGTCTAACGCGCTGCGTACCAATCCGGACTACAGTAAAGTCGATGGCGGCAGCCAGAAGAGGATCAAAATGAACGATGGCTCGGTGCGGAGAAGAAGGAAACGCAGAACAGGGGTTCCAGACGACGACGACAGCAGCAGCAGTAGTTCTGACTCTAGCTCTTCGGGAGATACAGAGGCAGACTCAGAGTCCGAGGATGCAGAAGAGAGCTCTGACTCGTCGTCGTCATCATCCTCCTCCTCGTCGAGCTCGAGCAGTTCTTCCAGTTCGGGTGAGTCAGATAATCAGAGTGGGTCAAACGAGGAGAGTAGCGGGAGCGACGAGAGCAGCAAAAGCGGAAATAGTGGCAGTGGTAGCGGCTAATAGCCCCATCGGACATCAATAGCATCCGCACTTTGTCCTGTGCCCACAATTTGCAGATGCGTGGGTGTTAATCCTAGCTCGCACAACGTTTCGCAAAGAACAGTTGTTCCGCTAGAAACAGCTCGACAGGACTACAAATGCCAACTCAAACTAAGTAGAGCACTAAATCTGACACAGAAGGAGATTGAATGATACGCTTTCTTCACAAGGCTAAGCCTCACTCAGAGGTGCGCCGTTCATCGAATAAGTCTTGCCATAATCGTCACACAACGCCAGTACCGTTTTTGCCATGGCCTCAGCCCTTGGCCCAGCCAAACATGACCCTCCCAAAAGACACCAAAAAAAAGAATCATCGCTCTCCCTTCTGAGCCGCACCCTTCGCAGCCGCATCGCCATCACCGCTACTACCACCTCCAGTCGGCTTAGGCGTCTTCTTTTCCCTATCGCTCCTATGCTCCTTCCTCTTCCTCTTAACCGGGTGATAGACATCATTGAAATTCATCACAACCCCCAAAAACCGCATATCGACATCTGGCTGATATGCTAGGTCACCAAGCAAGACATTGAGCTTCGAAGTAAAGTCACCAGAAAGATCTCGTAGCCGTTTTCGCAGCGCTGGTAGCATGTGATCCTCGCTATCTCCTAATGGGCCTGCACCACCCGCTGGAAAGGGGCTATCGATGCCATCTCTGCCTGCTCTACCACCACGGGCCATTGTCGCAGGACTGGGGGAGCGAAGCTCGTCATCGTCATTTTCCGTAATGCCCCATTTGCCTTGCGCTGTTCTCGTCTCGATCTTTGCGTTGAGCTCTTGTCGTCTCGTGAACTCCGCAACCGAGAAAGAGTAGAGGCCATCTACAGCATCTTTGTAGGCCAGCATGAGCTTCAGTATGCGGTGCAGCTGTTGCATGAAGTCATCCTCCCGATGGCCGCTACTACTCGTCCTTGCGGATCCTAGAAGGCCTTTGTGCGTGATCGAATTCAGATACTTCGTATGTGCTTCGATCAGATCATCCAGAGTGCAACCTGGCTTGCCGATGGCGACCTGCAACTGGTCCCAGCTAGCCTCGATGACTTCGAAGAGGATGTAATATTGCAGCTGACAGACGAAATGTATCATCTCCGCCATGCAGCATCTTGCGACCTTCCAGTCACGACCCATCTTGTCGTCGACGCTGGCGAGAACACCTCGAGCACCTGTCATGCACCGTCGCCAGGTGCTGCCCAGGGCGAATTCAACGCGCTTCACTCGCCAGAGGAAGTTGAATACTTTGAGGTACTGGGTGGTGGCCCAAGGTGTTATGACAACGTCGACGGGTGCGTCAATCTTGTATTCCAGAGTGAACAGGTCCCAGCCGATATCGCCATGACTGAGCTCAAGCAGGCGAGCGTCAAGTCGGCGAAGGACATCTGGAGAATCGTACTGTGCATTGGAAGCGCGAATGGCGTGCTCTAGCTGCGCGGTCAGAGTATGGCGGTATTGAGAGTTCGCTGGTCTATCAAGGTTTGACGACAGGGACTCCATCAGAAGCGCGATGAAGTCGCCTTGACCCAAAAGAATGTACTTCTTAAGGGCCCTGAGGTGCTCGAAGAGTTTGAATTTATCGTCCATGAGATGAATGAGACGGGCCATGGTGGTTTTGTATGCTTCGTCGATGGAGGTTTCTAGGGTAGCAGTGTCGCCGTAGCGGAGTTCCTTGGATGCCTCCTTGGAGTACGCCTCGACCCAGGCCGAATCACCGCAGCCGTAGCGTATAAAGTTCAGACTCTTGCCTATGAGGAACACCTTCTTGGCGAAATCTTGAGTGATGATGCTCGGAACCATGTCATCGTCGAGCTTGTATTTGTCCTCCCATACACTTGTCGCCGCAACTCTGCGAGGGTCTCCATTAACCTCGCCGTTAACTCGAGCATCTTGCTCGATCACAAAGAACTCATGATAGGGATCTGACAATTCTCCGTCGTAAATCCACTGACGTAACATATCGTAAAATGGTCGTGTCACAGAAGATAGCAGTCGCTCCGCAAATGCACCTACGAACGGGTCGCCATGTGATGATGAGAACCCATGAATCATTGATATCAACTGACCCCCTTTTCTGCCTGTGGACCGTCAGCAAGTTTCGGTATATTTCGGGACCCCACAGGTAACACACTTTTGGATTCCTCCACCATTAGGCTCATCAATCGTAATCCCATCGTAGCTTCCCGAGTCCAGACAACGCATCTCTTCAGCGTCACACCAGCCTTTCCAACCCCTCCTCCTGGCTCTCCAGCGCCCAGTGATGCGAGAGCTCGTCTAATCTCGCCTTCAAGCGTCGCAACAAGTCCAAGGTAAGACCGTAGCTCCTGTCCAATTGCCGCCTTCAGGCTTTGTCCAATTAGGCCACCTTCTGACGATTGAATAAACTCAGAGAGACCTCGATAGAGTAGTGATGGCTCTGCTAAAGTATGAAGCAAGGAAATAAGAGGCAAGGGAAGAGTGGGTGGAAGCGTAAGTGCCGAAGCGGACATAAATTGTAGGTTCGTCGATGACAATCCCTGGAGCGTAAAAGGGAGATCTCGCAGCAGCGCAGTCTCCGGAGGCTGCACGGAATGATGATCACGGTTTGTATGAACCTTGCCCTTATCCGGGACGTTCAACTGCTTTCCTCTGCCGCTTCCGTAGATATCTCCAAACTTGTTGTTCATACCTTGGCCATCTCTCTGTCCACTTTCTCTAACCGGCAATCTGGGCAACCCCGTGCTGGAGAAAGCATCGTCGATTGTTGAACCGGCCCCATCATTCTGCTCCACCCCTGCACTCCTGGGTCGCGCTGAACCTTCTCTTGAACGTAACACGTTACTGACATGCTGTTGTCCTGGAGAGTCATGGGACGACCGTGGTTCTAGCGACTGGGAGTCCGAAAGTTGGTGAAGGAGGTAGAGGATAGCCCACTTCTGGGAGAGCACAGGCTGAGTAAGAAGGCGAGAGTATAGATTGGAGAATTTAACAGCCTTGTCAGGTGATGAGTTCTTCCGCAGTACTGTCCGACCTGTCAGATCTCAAACCCTAGATCAAGCCGTTGTGCGGTTGACAGCGTATGCGCCTACATTTCTTTCTTATCAAATCGGAGGCGAGATTGACATCCGATACTACCGCAGGTTCATGTCGACTGTGGGAAGTATTAGCATGGCGTCAAAGTGTGTCAATGCAGCGCCCACCTGTCCAAGATACTTCTTGCAAGGTCCACCGCATTATCATGTCTTTCATCTGCGTCTGCTTCGTCCTCATCTGGGATTGTTGGTATCAGCGCATCTACAAGGGATGAAAGGGCATCCTGTATGCGCTGTGTCTTCTCATCGGCCATGGGCGCATTATTGAAGTGGTGTTCGTTACCGACGTTGAGGGGTTCGACGCGCCTTTGAGCTTCATTCGGTGGGAGACGTGTCGGTGTTTGTCTTGTTTGGAATTCCGGGAAGTGCCGCCACGTATTGAACTTCTTTAACGGCACTGCATATAGGCAATCAAGGAGAATCTCTTTTGTTGCCCTTGACAGTATCTTTGTCTCTAATAAGTCTTCTGAGTGTATATAGTCCACAGTGTTTCACTGAACCCAGATAGATAATCATTGATGTACTAACGATTTCGAGCAACCAGGCTGCTAGCCCTAATCTATTGTTGACATGAATCACTGTAGCTAGGGCCGCAGATACTATATCTATTATAACACTCCCATATTACGAGCTCTCTAATTAATATACTCTGGCGTTCGACTGTTCCGGCTTAGACTAGCTCCTGCAGAAATAAACTGCGCGGCTTAATTTTGTTGGTGTTGTGCTTGGGACCTAAATGTTGGACTTTATATCCTAACACAACCGTTACCTGCTTTTTTCCAGCCTTTAAATCTTCGACAACACAAACTGCATTTCTTGCACAACCAATTCTTCACATTCATCCGCCACAACCATCCTGCCTAACAATTCCTGTATACATCCTGCATACCATTCCTGCATTTACATCTTCTTTAACCAGATCCAATCCACGCGTAGAAGAACGAACATGACTTCTCATACCCCACAAGACATCAGTCTCTTCGCGGCCGGCCAAGGCGGCCACACACCGGCTGATGCCATTCTTGCCTTGGCCAGAGGCAGTGGCGACACCGACTCGACGGATGAAAGTCCTGAACCCTCCGCTAGAGCTGAAAGACCATCTTCACCTGCAAGTCCAGGCAAGGAGTAAGTCATTCACTACCAGCAAATCTCTTCCTACTAAAACCTTCAGTAGCTTCAAGTTCAAGACCCTTCTGCACGTTCTTGTCGGACGCACTAAGAAGAACTCCGACGTCCACAAGGAGCTCCTCTGCAACATCTCGCCGTACGTGGACAACATCCTTAGCGGCAAAGCAAAGGAGACGGAGCGAAAACGTGTCTACCATGTTAGACACAACCTCCAGAAGCTCTTGGTCGCCAAGAAAAGGCAACCTAAGCCGGTGGTACGTCAATGACATTGTGCAAGTGTCATACCTTGTTACCCAGACTAACATCTGCCCTAGGAGATGTTGGCAGCCGACGGTCTGCTCAAGAAGCTCGAAACCTTAGGCAAGCCGGAGCACACTGCCAACATTAAGGCGACCAGGATCAACAAGGTCCTCAAGGCGGCTATCAGGTCGTCCCACGTGCCAGCGGACGACCACTACCACCTCAAGAAGCGCATGCACAAGACCATGGGCATGTATAACCGCACCCTCGCCGCCGCCGCTGCAGAAGAGGTCACTGGCGCCGGTGACCCCGTCGACGGGGCTGATGACACAATCAGCCTCCCTAACACGTCACCCGAAACATTCGCCAATTTCGTCCGCTGGCTCTACCAGCACAAGGTGGAGTCCTCGAAGCCCTCTGCCGACGGCACCTACCCTTCCCTCTCCCCCATCGAGCTAGTACACCTCTACGTACTCGCCGACCTCCTCGAGATTCCGACTCTCCAAAACCTCATCGCCGATTCTCTGCAATCAATAACACCACCCACACAAGCATTCAGAGACGTCATCCCATACGTCTCCACCCACCCCACCCGCGGCTCAAAGCTGCTCAACCTAGTGGTGAGGATGTACGCGGGGCGAGCATCGGCACCGGAGATGAGAGATGCAGCGGGCGAGTGGATGGACAAGCAGTTCCTCGTGGAGTTGGCTGCGGTCATATTGAAGGACAAGGAGGAGAGGCGGCCGGCGTGGATGCCGTACGTGGGCGAGCGGTGCGAGTTCCACATTCATGACAAGAAGAACCCGCGTTGCCCCGGGTCGAATTGATCGTGGTTTCTCGGCGAGGAGATGGACTTGGGATTGTTCTGGGAAGTCAGGACCTTGGTGGTTTGGTGTTGCGCATTTTCAGTTACAGTTCATTTCGTGTAGTCATCTCTTTCTGTTTTTTCTGATCTGTCTCTCAATCTAGGAATTAAGGAGACCCGTCTTCGGTGACTAGTCTTCAGTAGCCCTCGGTCGTACTATAATGGAAGGGCATACTGCATAAGCTGCTATGTTAAAGATGTGATCATCACAAATGACTATGTAGTGAAAGGGTCTGGAAGGTGATTGAAGAATTATAAATTGCAACGCTATAGCTTAGCTTGCGGAGAGATGTCTCGAATGCCCAGATCGCCGCTCAACGCCTCCCATCAGCTCCCCATGCAAAGCTTGTCCACGCCCGAATATTTACAGGTAAAGGACACTCAAGCCAGTGGTGGAGAAGGGTAATATAAAATGCAGCGCAAGCTACCAGAACGTCGTGTACATGTGTTGTACACCTCCGTCGCGTAGCTCTGCGCCTTTAGAGTATAAATAGGAGGTTCGCTTCTCCATATGGATTCAGCTCTTTCGAAAGCCGATTTCATACAAGGTCTAGCAAGGACGATCCAAAACCAAGTCGTGATTCGTCGCCATCGTAGTTTTTCTTCGATTACCTGTGTTGAGTTTCCCAGTTTTAGCCTTTGTGTTTTCTAAATCGCTCTTGCTACTCTCATGAGTACCTTCTTTGCATCCCTTGCCCCGCCATCACTTGTTGACCGTTTTGCATCGCCATCCCATAAGGATTCGCATGATGGTTGAAGTCACCAGCAATACTATTCATCGCTAAGCCACTGATTCCTTGCGCCTGTGAGATAGGGCAATCCTTGTGTGCTAGTAAGAGCGTTTTGAGGTTGACGATTTCTTCCCGCAGCTGAGTAACCTGTGCACTTAAGGCATCATTCTCGCTGCTGAAAATCTCAACTTTGGCTTGCAGATTAGCAAGCCATTGTTTCTTCCTTTGTCTGCATTTCAATGCAGCAACTCTTGACAACGGGTCAGCGAATCTTCAAGGGACAAACGCTATAAGTTATCCAAGCGTACCTATTCCTCTCCAAGAAGTTCTTCCTCTTCTCCTCATCTGTCATCTTCTTCCCGTTTTCGTGATATTGCTCCTCTTTGACGTTGATTTCGTCGTCAGATTCCATTCCTTCCATACTCGTATCCATGAGTACATTGTTGTTATTGCCTTTCGCTTTCTTCGCTGCCGGTCCTTTCGATGGAGTGTCATCGGCTTTTCTTCGTCCATTGGCCGCTTGTGCGCCCTTCCCTGCCGAGCCTTTCTTGCCTTTCGCTCTAGTGTTGGGTTTCGCTTGCTCGTTCCCGCTGTCGGTCATATCCCCACTCATCTCGCTGATCCCACGCGCTGAGCCCGAGATGCTTCCGCCTAAGGAGCCGCTGGTGTTTCTCGCAGCTCGCTTCGCAACTTTCGGTGATGTTTCCTGAGAAATATTTGGTGGCAAACCATGAGCGTGAGTGGGCTGCGCAGGCATGGCAAACTGATTGTTTGATTGCGATCCGTCACGAGCTTGAGCTAATAGAAAGAGACCGTTGGCTGCATCATTGGCGTCATGTTGGCCGAAAGGATCTTGTTGCGCTTGCTGTTGTTGCGGGGTTTGGCGCATATTCGCGGTACGGGCAGTCTGCTCCGGTACTTGCGACGCAGGGGGATGAGCGTGGTTGTAGTTCTCTGACTTCCTTGCAGCCGCAGCGTTGATAGCAGTCCGATGGAAGTCCAGTGTGTTTGGTGTGGCGCCGCCGCTGGCTAACTGCTGGAATATTGCTTGAGAGTTTGGACTTGGGGCAGGGAACATAGATCCACCACCGCCAGGGGTCAAACCAGTCCGCAATGAAGACTCGTTCGGTGTTGGGAAGCCACCACGGAGATGTCCGTCAAAGTAATCACTTGAGCCCGTAGGCCCCGTCAACATAGCAGGACTCAGTGGTCCTGACCTCAAAGAGTTTGTCCAGTTGTATCCGCCGGCCGAGTTAGCACCAGGGAGAAGAGATGCCGGAGAGGTCAGAGCCGCGACTGACGGTAGCAGAGATTTCCCTGGAATTTCGGACGATGGATTGCCAAAGGATTGTTCGAAAGGATTGGGTTCGAGAGAGAAATGGCTGCTGTTGTGGAGTGACGAAAAGTAGTCGGGTGTATCTGCTGTGTTTTGCTGAGTAGGCGCGGGTCGTGGCGGTGGAGCAAGTGGTAAGGTCGCATTGGAGGTAGCTCTGATATCCTTGTTCTCGTTTTGGTCAGGTGGTTGTTTTACATCTGGCGGTGGATCTGATGGAGCGACGATGAGATGTCAGCATGGCGATCATGTTGGACAGCATGGTGAACGGCATCCCGGAGTGGTGATGACCTGAGCATACCTGATCGCGGTGGTGTCGTCTTTTCAGCATCTCTACTCGATTGCAGGGGTGAGTCTTTCTTCGAGGTATCTTTGTCATCCATTGAAGTCAGCGACAATGTACTCAATGTACGACTTCGAGGTCATAGTAAGGTTAAGGAGCCGCCATGCATGCGCCAGCACAGGATGATGACCAGGACCGTGCATAATGTTGACAGTGTCAGAATAAACTAACCTTCAGTCTTCACGACATGCCTCTTACTATCCATCGGCGAACTGGTTCTAGAGCCAGGTCGTGGCATGTGTGGAGAGTTTCTCTGCGCGACTGCAGCGGACATTTCTCGATGACGAAATTCGAGGGTCTTACCCGGGAATCCGTGTCGTAATTACCCAATACGGACGATCAGAGGGAGACAATCCTTGGCGGGATATGCCAGCTGAACGAGAGGTGCGAGGGGGGCGCAAAAGCGAGTGCAAAGCGGGTTGTGGTCAACTTGGCTACGTACCGATGATGTAGTTGTGGATGCTGATCGAGGCGAACTCTTCAAAGAATTGGGTGGTCGGCACTCGCTTGCACGGAAATGATGCGTCAGCCGCTGGAACAGCAATCAATTCCAAACTTGTCTTGTCTTCGAAAGACGGTGATCAACAGATTGTGGCGATGTACAGGACGCGATGATGCAGCAAAGATGTCGAGTACTGCATAATGGATTCTCTCAGTGCACGCGGTGTTAAGGAGTTACAAGCTTTGGGTTTATCGAAGAAGACCGCTTTGAAGAGAAAAAGTCGGTGGCGAGCGAGCGGGTGAAGTATTACCAATGCAATAGGTCCCACTACTGAGATCAATATTAATACACCAGTGACTCTCTGCAGACACGACTGGAAGACTTTTCAGGGTGTGGTCCTTATCGCTGGTAAACCACAGCTTACAGCTCCGCTTTCTCGTCCGATGCCGAGTCCACTCGTGATGGTGACGTAATGTCAAGACTGCACGAAGGGGATATGGCGCCTTGGTGCAACGCAACAGAGTCTGCCCGATCTAACCAAAGCGATTGACTTTAGATAACAATCGATAAGGGCTCAGGAGGTGAAGCCCTTGTCATGGGTGTATTCCTAGAAACGCGTGACGTTGGATGGGGCTTCGTGAAGTGCAGGATGAAATGCGCAGGATGAGATCATCCACCGCAATCGGAACTCCTCGGGAAAAGTCTGTCGCAGCTTTTGAAATTGAATACATGCCGTACTGCAGAGTAATCAGCAATGCGCAATACTGAGTATGGGATACCAAGTCTACTATTAGTGCGCGTACACTGCATCATGACTTAGGCTCTTCATCAATCACTATCAGCGAGTCAAGTTCTGAGACGTGATCAATGGACTTTCCAATATCTTCGAGTGATAGGTCCCCCAAATCATACGCTTCGTCCACCAGGATCCAGAGTTTACATCTCCTTTCAGGTTTGTAGGCACCCGCAGAGAGTAGTAGCGTCGGTATTATAAGCTTGCTCAGATGTTCATTGTTGTATCCTCGGCGCCACGGGATGGCCTCTCCAGAGTTCCGTTATCATCAATCTCTCCGGAAGTTATCCTGTATCCTATCCCTTTCTTTTCAAGAGATATTTGGACCGCCTTCCTGCCCTCCGTCGTTCTGCTTTGAAAGTGCCATCCATGTTGCGCGGAGCGAATATACCATATCAATGACATTTTGCACTCCTCCTGCTTTTTACCTGTCTTCCAAGGCAACTGAATATGCTTCTTCTCTATTGTCCGTATTCCACTCCCACTGGCTTGAATGACCGCTAATGGCTTTGCGCTCCATATCTCCTTGGAGAGCAGTGGCATCATCTTCATACTCATCCTAGAAGGGGTTCTGAATCCAGAAGTGGCGACATTTAAACTCTGAACATAAATGCAGAATGTCATCAAGACGTCTTGTCAGTATAACGTTAATGTGCCCCAAATGGGCCGACCGAGCAAGTCCGGACCGTTGGGCTTGAGAAGTTCGATGACGGTTGCCGCAAAAGCCCTTGAGTGGTCCCAGTGATGACCAACAAGGTGTCAGAGAAACACCGATGCAACTTCTTTTCCAGGCGTGTCTGCTTTAAGGACATATATGAGGTATTTAGTGTCAAGCTTCGAGTCCCTCGATTGAGGAATTGCACACTAAAGGCTTTGACTCAATTCTGAGACCTGTGCATGCATGAGTCTGAGAGGCTAGCACGGATCAAGAATTGAAGCAATCGACGTTCGACGATGGTTGTATGCCCATCGTTGATTGGTTTGTTCCAGAACCAGCCATCAGGCGATTGGACAAGAGCTACCAGTCACCGCAGAACAACCCAATTCGGATCCTAGCTCTATGTCTATCTGATCCAATAAGGCTTAACTTCATTACAACTCCTGAAAGTGCAAGATGGGTGGTGCTGATTGGTCCTTATGGCATGAGGATATCCTATCGAGCAACCTAAGGAATGAACCTCAGGGCTATTGTGTCTCATTAGGGGCAACGACGGTCGACGATGTATGTTAAAAGCCACTCATTGGTCCGAAACCTCAGTCTAACTTGATTTACAAGAATAGCACACACCGAAATGGGAACGACGTCCGATGATGGCTCTCAGAAGTCGCTGATTGGTGCACCTAGGGCTAGCATACATCGTCGAACGTCTGCCCCCTAGCTACCAGCCAGACTGTTGCAGGGCCGTGAGACAGCTGCGACATAACAATCAGGCACTATCTTCGCCAGTACATCAATCTCGCAATGAAGACCGTCCGAGTCCACGCTGGGTACCTACGGTTCTGGCAAACTACTCACATACTAAGAGCCACATACGTCTCGAGTCGAGGTCTTTTTTTGGCAGAATCCTTTATTCGTTCTCCTTTGGCACCGCACTGCGAGCCTCGAGCTTGTTGCCAGCTATGCATCCAGGCGTTCAAGACAATATACTTCCCCCAGGGCTAGCAAGGAAGAGTCAGCAACAAAAGCTGCCAAACGGCCGTCTCCCCTCTTCCCCCATGTAGAATGAATGTCGCAACATATTTTGCATGTCATATACACCATCATAACTGGTCGCCTACTGGTTCAAAGGCACCCGCTGATACCTCCAGGGATGGACTGATCATCAGCTAAAGTGTAATAGAGCGAGCGCAGTTTGTTTCGAGACTATGTATGCCCTTGTTTTCGCGAATAGATTCCAGAAAGGCCAATCTTGGTAATATCCTCAACCGGTATTGGAAACACCTGTAGAGAGCATCCCTCCCAATCAAATCCATGTGAAATGCGCCTTCACCTTCCCGCCTCCACCCAACCCACCACCCCGTCTCCCAACCCTCAACTCCCCCGATAAGTAGTATAACTCCACGGCCCCAACAGCACCGGCACGTGAACCCCCTCCCCCTTCCCCCTAACAAAAAACCTCACCTCCACCTCGGGCCAAAAAGTATGTCCCTCCCCAAAATACGCTCCGCTATCAAATCTCAAACTCCACACCATCTTCGCGTCCGCGTCGTGCTCGGACAGGTTGTCGAAAATCTCGTGCAGAGGGGGACCCGCTTGGACGTTCCAGGTGGTGACGCGGCCGTCGGCGTCGGTGAGTGCGGTGAAGGGCGTGGAGGGACCGAGGGGTCGGAGGAGGGTTAGGGAGACCCGGAGGGAGTGGGCGGGGAGGCCGGTGAGGGTGTCGAGGACGTGGGTGGTTATGGGGTCTTTTTTGGGCGTGGGTAGGAGGGATTGCATTCTGGGTGGGGGTTGAGGGTCTGGGAGGTTGGACTGTGAGGTGTGGTTGTTGGTAATGTGGCGCGCGGATGGTAATGTGGTGGAGGTGGAGGTGGAGGTTCGCTCTGGTACGAGGGAAGGCTTCTGGTGTGAGGTAGAGTTACTTGGCGTACCCCCGGTAAAATAATGAAGGGTCCCTCGAAGAAATGTGACAGCTGCCTATAACAGTAGACTATACCATCCGAATGTTATCAGTCCTAGAGGAGGGTTTGGAAACCCCTCCATGTGAACGCGACCTAGCCTTTGCGGCACGAATTTCGACTATCGATAAGGAGAGTCTGGTCTTGAATCGGAGGTAGCCGATCACAGCGATCTACGTCACTAAGCCACTTGCTGTGTGGCTTTGGAAACCAAAGTAAAGCTTCCTTGAAAAGGGTTTAAATAAAGTGTTTCCTAAGGGTTCGAAAACATCGGTCAGTCTTACGCTCTTAGGACTGAAGTGACAACGGTCACACAGCGGAGCGCATAACTTGTTTTGACCTGCGCGCTAACATCTACACTACGTAGCCCTACCACCTCCGATCGTCACGAAGCTTCAAAAACTTGGTAGACTACTCATCCGACATAAACTAGAACGACAACTTCCGAAGAGAACATTCGATAGTACATTACGCTACCGACCTAATCAGCCACCTGCGTCCCTTGGATCAACATCATGGCTTCAGCTGTAGGAAACACAGACGACGAGACGCTCGAGCCCACCCTCCAACCAATCCTCGACCAGAAGAATCTCCGCTGGATCTTCGTCGGCGGCAAAGGTGGCGTGGGCAAGACCACAACATCCTGCTCTTTGGCAATTCAAATGGCCAAAGTTCGCAAATCGGTCCTTCTCATCTCGACAGATCCAGCGCATAACCTCAGCGATGCGTTCAGTCAGAAATTTGGCAAGGAAGCGCGATTAATTGATGGATTTACCAATCTGAGCGCTATGGAGATCGATCCAAATGGGAGTATACAGGATTTACTTGACGCCGGGGGGGAGGGGGCCGAGGAGGCTATGGCGGCGACGGGAGGGATGGGGAGTATGATGCAGGATTTGGCGTTCAGCGTACACTCTACCTTTAGATACGCACGAGAGGCGTCGAAGCTAATGGAGATACAGATACCTGGTGTTGACGAAGCAATGTCATTTGCCGAAGTCCTCAAGCAAGTCAAATCCCTCTCATACGAGACCATCATCTTCGATACCGCCCCTACAGGCCACACTCTTCGCTTCCTACAGTTTCCTACTGTGCTCGAGAAAGCTCTCGCCAAGCTCTCCCAGCTCTCCACCCAGTTCGGACCTATGCTCAACTCCGTCATCGGCGCCAGGGGAGGTCTTCCAGGAGGTCAGAACCTTGACGAGGTTCTACAGAAGATGGAGTCCTTGCGTGAAACTATTGGAGAAGTCAATACGCAATTCAAAGATGCGGATATGACAACCTTCGTCTGCGTTTGCATCCCCGAATTCCTCTCCCTTTACGAAACCGAACGCATGATCCAGGAGCTGTCGTCGTACCAGATCGACACGCACTGTATCGTGGTGAATCAGCTCCTGTTCCCGAAGAAGAACAATCCCTGCGAGCAGTGTAATGCGAGGCGGAAGATGCAGAAGAAGTATCTGGATCAGATCGAGGAGTTGTATGATGAGTTCAATGTCGTGAAGATGCCGTTGTTGGTGGAGGAGGTTAGGGGAAAGGAGAGGTTGGAGATGTAAGTCGAAGAGATCCGTCTGAGCTTCAAAACGTGGGGAGGACTGACACGATGACCTCGTACAGGTTCAGTGAGATGCTCGTACATCCATTCGTGCCACCGGAGTAATCACGGCAAAGTTGTAGGGTTCCTGCCACGCAATAGAATACCTCATGATAACGAATAGACTGTTTATTGAGTTTCGCAGGGCATCGGTCTGCTGACGCTCCTGGTCAAGAAAGTGAAGCTGACCATACAAGACTGATGTTGAAGCCTGATTCTCCATGCTTGCGGTCGACTGAGGCCGGCTCCCATACATCTTCTCTAGACTTCTCCGCTAGTATCGGGTTTCTTGAGCATCGAAAGTTGCCAATTAGCTGAGACTGCTCGACAAACCTGGCTCCACCACACCCGGCCTGAGGTCGGCAAGGCTTTTAGGCATGGAACCGTTGTACAGTTGCCCTGGATGATCGCAGGCAGGGCGATCAAATCATCCTATCAGATTTACCAGCCTCGGAGAAAAGTCCAAGCGTTAAGCCATTACGCAAGGTTGTGGTGATCTCGAGCTTGGCCCTATCATCTGCTGATGTTGCTGCTAGAGTTGGGCCAGACCATACATGATTTGCAATCACGCGTTCTCGGTCTCGGGGTTTAGTCATCATCCTGAGACGTGGTGTGATTGTGGCTGGTCCCTCGGTCGTACTTTTGCTCCTGCTTACCTAGGAGCTATACCAGAACGGACTAAGTGCTGATACTCGATTCCAGGGCATGATTCGCGGCAAAGGGATCTGTATGGCCAGGCAGGATTGAGGCTTCTCTGACGGAATCCAATATCCTTACTCCCCCTGTATTGTGCTTACGCCCCAATCTTCCACCGTGGTAACCTTACGCGGATGGGTAGCACCGAATTGTGGGCTGGGAAGAAGGGTTGGTTCACCGCGGGCCTGACCACAGCGTCGAAGACGTAAGGATCTGCACTAACGATCGTTCTTGGTTTAGGGTTGCAGTGCAAAGATATTGCCGACGCAAGATGACGCGTGAACAGATTGGAGAGCGTGCCTCTCAACCGTCCCTCGGCACGCCACGTTCGAAAAAGTCCCGTGTTCAACTCGAAGAAAGATGGGATCCAAGTTCGGGACGATCGCACTTTCGTGCTTGCCAAGCCTCCGCCTCATTCCCCGGTCTCTGGGTCACCGAATACGATCGCCGGAGCCATAACCGCCCGTTGCAGATCTCGCGTTGCTCACACTTGTCTCCATGAATGATGGAGATCTCGGGAAAGGACGTCGCCGGTAGGTGGGACTGCCTCCGGAGATCTACACACTGACGCAGGGTCTCGAGAGTCCTCGTGACGACCTTCGTAGGACGAGGAGGTTGTTCGCCGGGAGGGCACGGGCCTGGGTTGCATACGCTTGAAGGTCGAAGCGCTTTGTCCCAAGCCTCGAAGCGGATTGTTCGTAGATCAGCACATCAGATGTTCAAAATATGACAGAATGAGAGAAGGATCGTCGTTTTTATGTTCGCGGATGATGAGGTCGCTAGCGCAGTGACTGCGATTGCAGCCCTGTTGGCTAGGTACCGGGGTTTAGACTACAGCTTGACAGTCTCGGTTTGTTGTTTGTTGTCAACAGGTATGAATTTTAGTACCCGTTCTAGGCGACCAGTGAAAGATGCAAGGCCAACACTCCAATGCATCAACCCAGGAACAAGCGCCGCTAGCTCAGGGCAGGTCCTAAGGTACATGTAGTTTCACGAAATCTCCTCTTTAGAGAGCTAACCATTCGACCTCGGAGTACCGCATCAACCAATGCAGGTTTCACTACTCCAACGAGCTCACTGCAACGATGACATGTCCACAGAATTGGGGCGGGCTCATCATCAATCATCTCAGCGTAGTACGAAAATGTGGGAAGTTGCCAAAAAAAAAAAATGAGGCGAGCATAGCAAGGCGACCACACACTACTCGACAACAAGGCACTCCCGCCAGACCCCTCGCACAATCTGGGCTGAACCCAATGACAATAAGCAATCTTCACGTCAACATCACGGAAAGCTAGATATAAAGGCCAAAAATTTCGAAA
>JAABUP010002896.1_pt1 | contig 31682 bp, 35 predicted proteins | sample 5559201 | NCBI WGS metagenome assembly JAABUP01 (sample SAMN10711887, study PRJNA513373) | rock metagenome | isolation source: Antarctica rocks | place: Antarctica
AACCGAGCCATAACTTTAAACACTTATAATAAAATAAATATAAAAGACACTTAATAACTTTAAGAAGCTATAGATAGCTTACTATTATCTGTTCTATTAACGTCTGCATCGCAGAAATCTGGAGGAGGGCGCAGAAGAGGCTGTACGATCTTGACCAGGAGGGCCTCACGAAGCTTGTACAAGAGATCATCAAGGCGTGGGAGGATGCGAGGGAAGCTGGACAAGACTCGAACGCGTTTGTGTTTGAGGGTGATGGGATAATGAAGGATAGGCTCAAGGATATCCAGCAGGGGAAGCTAGTTTGGGATTTCAGGCATCCTTATCTGTGGGCTCCGTACTACATCGCTGGCAATGGAGAGCTGGTTTGTAGAGGTTTGAAAGGCGGAGAATTGCTTGACGATACTGCTGGCGACGACAGTATATAGTTATGTCATTGCCCGCTCGGCGTACAGAATACGAAAGAGACGAGAAGCAAAAGGGGATGGCTCGGCATAAGGAAAAGAAAAAGAGTTGAAGCGGTGCAAAGATGAAAACCTGTAACTCTTAACCAGAGGATGAAGAAGAAGCAGACGAAGAGCATGTTAAAGGGCATGGAGATTTGGATGGAAATGGTAATGTGATAATGAGCAGCTGAAGACTTTCTTAGCGGATCGGAACTTCTTAGTGGATTGGCCACGATCAAATGGTTATGGATTTCGGTAGCGTACTTTGGATAATTGATTAAAAATAACGATGCCGTTTGCTAGTCGTGGCAACTTGAAGAAACAATTTCACCGTCCAGGCATCTTGCCAAGGCTTTCGGGCCCTTTGACCACACCACCTTCTTTCCAATCCCCTCACACCTTGGTCCAAGCCAGCGGCTATATGAAGATATCTCCCGCCCCTTCATTCCAGTCGCCATGGCCCGCGGTCAAGCAAAGTCAAACACCAAGAAGAATGAGCGGCAACCTCCAGTACTAAAGGATCAAGGTGGAGTACTCGAAGTCCACACTCCGTGTTTGAGCTGACCGTCCGTAGGGAAGCAGCCTCGAGGCATCAAAAAATAACAAGCCGTGCGCAAAAGCGCACGCCTACAAGCAATACAACAACTTCCCAAGCACTCCATATCCAAAAGTGAACTTATCCGGAGAGTACAGGCACCTCCCTCCCCTCTAACAAGCAACATCCCTGGGGGCACATGGTACTTGCTGCAGTGCTGTTATTGCTCCACAGTCAGATCATCTGACTAAGACTTCAGTCTATGAACTCATCAAAGGATGGAAGTTAAGAGAGAGATTGTTGAGAAAACGCAAGATAGCATTGCATTTTTAGACAGATGGATGCGGACAGCAAGGGCATAAAGAGCACATGAGTTCATCTTTCTCATGAGATGTGTTAAGCAGTAGATCGTGCAAGAGATTGTGGGCCGGTGCTCAGGAGCTTGGTCACTTAGAGCCTGAAATGCCCAAACTTCCTACCATGAGAAAAGTCCTTGGCAAATCACTTCAATCTCACATTGCACCCTATTCATCTTCATTCGAATCATTTTGGTACTCCTGCGGCGGTCCATAGACCGTAACGCTTTCACGAAGGCGCCACCCCGGCAACCCGTTGCCTGCTGAGCCGGTCGAGACGACCGCATCTTTTGCCTGCACGTCTGTGAACAAGATCGCTTTGCTGCGCAGGAACCATTCCACGCCTTCGCCGTGCATCAGCTTCTCGTACCAAGGGTCGTCTTTGGCCTGGAGGAGCCAGACACGGTATAGTCGACCATAATCGTCGAGGAGAAGCGGGCAAGGCATAACAACTTGCAAGAGAGCGTCCGCTAAAGTGTAGATCATCGCTCTTCCGCCATTGCCGTGCTCGTATAGCATGGGCATATAATCCTTGTTCCGTCCGTGTGGCCTGACCACTCCCCAACTAACGGCCCAATTTGCTAGGCAAAGTATTGTATCAATAGCGTCTCGGCCCGATTCAGTCTCCCACCAGGTCATGCTGTCGAGTCCGTTGAGGTCGTTGCTGTTAAAGAAAGTACGCAGTCTGGACTCCACCCACTCGGGTTGTGGATAGCCGCATTTTCGTGCCGTCCCAAGCATCCACTCTAATCCGCACTCCAGAAAGCAGGCAATGGTCCAGTTGAAGCGTTCGCGCCAAGCACCAATGAAAGTCTCGTTCCGCCAGTATTGATACATTGGGCCGGTTCCCCATTCACTCATTCCTTCGATGGTCATAGCCATCAATCGACTGACCAGGTCTGTTCTACCAGCATACTCTGCTCCTTGATCACCGAGCGGACCCAGTGGCCCCAAACCTAGGCCCAGTTCAATGCATTTTTTAGTTAGACTACTAGCGCTCATTCGATATATTTCCGAAGGAGGCATCGGCTGTCCCAAAGCAAAGACGTCGAGCTCAACCCATCTAATATCTGGATTTTGATCTATGCGGATGCGTTGCGAAAGCGCGGATGCCATTCGAGGTAGCTGAGCACGACGGTCTCCACCAGAGCCCAAGTCGATGAAGGTACACCGACGCAGCCATGATAACCTGTCGGCCTCACTACTGAAATTGAAATATTCGGCATTTGGCACGTACCGTCGTCAACTTTGCGTCCATGAGCCCAGATCATTAAATCATGTCCGAGAACCTATCACCACAACTTCCTCTTGGAGACTTTTCTGCTTTCTCGACCCTCTCTCAGAGCCTCTCCTTCCATTCCTCACCCGAATCCTTCATTTCCTCTCGAGCCAGAGATGCATCTTTGCGCTTATCTCAGCAGGCCCCCTCGGGTACAGAAGCCTCGCCCTCATGGACAGCCCACGCGAAGATCCTCAATCGGAATGTTGCTGTCCTGGCTTCGCATCAGATGTGCGAGGACGTCTTGAAGGTCGGCAGCGGAGAGCATCAGACGTCAATCACAGCTGCAGCGCGTGAACAAAAACTTGGTCTAGACACGTTTGCCGTCCGACCTGCGTATCATCAGCTCATGTCCGACTTCTTCCCCTCGCCAAATCTCCTCCTGGTCGATCACCCTGATCATCTTCCCAAAAGGAAGTTGTGGGAAGAACATTTGTCGGCTCTCTCGGTCGACTCTTCTCAAGCCATCCAGGAAATTGCAGATGGCCATTTTAGTGACTGGCACCATGGGGAACAAATTGATCTATATGAGAGTATGAAGGATCTCTCGTGGCGAGTGCTACTGAAGGTCTTTCTTCGACTTTCGCCGTCCGACAAGTCCTACGCCTTGGTCGAGTCGCTCCAAGAAGACTTGCTCCGCGGACAATTTTCCCTGATACCCATGTCAATAAACACCGGTTTCTGGCGATCCCCACGATCTAAAGGTATCGAGGCCCGGCAAAAGCTCCAGCAGTTCCTCAAAGACCATGTCTCCTCGCAAGATGCCGCATGCCCGTTCCTACGGCCGGAAAACCTCGACAAAGAGGAAATCTGCGCAAATACTCTACTGTTTACCAGCTCCATCGCCGTCAGGGCGCTGGCTTCACTCCTGACCGCGAGCATCCTGAATCTCTTCTTGTCGCCCTACGAGCCGTCGCTGGCAGCACGAGTTCGCGCCGAAGATGCCACGACCCGCCCCATCCTTCTGAACAGCATCTTGCTCGAGACCGAGCGACTCAGCCCCCCAGTCGTGGGCGTCATGCGTCGCGTACAACAGGACATTGTCGTTGAAAGTCCCGAAGGGCAACCCCCAACTCTAATTCCAGCTGGCTGGGACATCTGGCTGTACTTTGTCGGGGCGGCGCGCGACGACACTGCATACGAGATTGCCGACAAGTTCGTGCCGGAGAGATTCATATCGGAAGCTGCCACCAAGCCAGGGTATGCGTTTGGCTCGGGCTCAAAATCGTGTCTTGCGCGGCACCTGGTTAGACAGATTATCGGCTCGGTGGCAAGCGCGGCGCTGGCTGGGAATTTCGAGGTCGACGGGTCGGTCAAGGCGGATGGAGTGCGGGGCTGGCTGGGTTGGGATACGGGGGTGAGTGCGGAGGCCTTTGCGAGGGATTTGAAGCAGTTGCCGTGTCAGAGACCGAAAGACCCTATTCTGGTACGGATAGATAGAGGGCTTTAGCTCGTGTAGACAATCATCGTGGGGTATGGGGTGAATATAGGGCCAATGAGGCACACAATTCTGGCCTTTGAGAATGAGTTCAGAAGAGATCCATTGTTTGATGGTATTGTTGACGTGAAATGACTTATACATTCTTCCTCACATCTTGACCTAGATACCGTCTACCAAACTTCCTAAGACTGAGAATAAACCACCGCGAGTTTGCAATACCTATAGTTGCCGTACCCAAACGACACGTCGTACGGAGGTCCATAAAGGCTTCCCCAGCGGACTTTCCTGTCTGCGCTCCAAACACAGCCAGAACCCAGTACACAACGCCTATTCTGAAGATGCCATACACCAATAGATACGCACAATTCAGAAGCAGAATGGTTCTCCGCCACAAAGGCCGATTATTGACCAAGAACCAATGCATGGTGCCAAACGGAGTCCTGCATCTCTCATCAGCCCATACACATCACCACACAAGTCACGAGATTCTTTCTTTCTTTCTTCCGCGACGAATCGCCTCCCTTCACTTCACGCAGCCGAACATAGCAGTAAACAACGAAAGCTGGACCACTCACGAGGCATTCATCAGCATCAGCATCAAAACGATCATCATCCCCTTCTCCCTCCCCCGCGCAACATACACCTGCAACAGTGCCAATGCACTCACCAACCCGCCATGATGCAACACCAAGATGGTCCAATTGATCTCTTTAGAAAACGGCCTGCCACTGCTCCGCGCGCGCCGCCGTGCAGCCGCAATCAGAACCACGGCGTCTTGCACGAGATAACCGAATTCGAGCGCTGCGATGCTGTTTCCTAGCGCGGAGCGCGTGGTGATGAGTGGTGGGGAGGGGCTGTGCTGGATGAGGGTTGCGCTGGAGCGAGAGAAGATGGTGCTTGCGGAGAGGGATATAGGGGGTGGGGATGTGGCAGAAGGTGAGAGGGTGAGGTTGAGGTTGGTCCAGTTGGGGCTTTGGCGGTGAATGGCGTAGGCGGATAGGAGGGTCACGGTGGTGGCGTGCAGGATGGAGAGGGCTTCGCGGGATTTGGTGAAACGAGAGGGTATTGCGTTTCGGGGAGTTATAAGGTAGAAGAGGAGGGGATAGGTGATCAGGGAGCTGAGAAGGGTTGTCTTGGGGGTGAATACCATATTATCGGTTGGGGTTGACATTATTGTAGAGGTGATGTTGTGGAAGCGAGGACTCGTGCTTGTGCAATAGAAAAAATAAACGGAGGTTGCTAGCTCGATTTCAAGCCGCTACCTTCCTTACCTTGCCTTCCAACCATCAATTTCACCCTCATGGAAGACCCTAGTAGAAACAACAACATGCTTTAATCATTCAGGATCTGAAAGTCAACATATCTATCGTATAGATTGGGTTTAGAGCTAATGCCAAGAAAATACAACTGCCGACCAATCTATTCACTTTTGAGATGTTTCGCCACCCACAGCATTCCATCATCCCACCAGCAGAAGAATGGCTGATAATGGCCTTCTCTCACTCTATGATGCACGGCATGCTTCTTGCTCCCAGCACCCAGTTCGAACGGCATGATTTTATCATATCCCCATTCCAGATCCATCCCACAATGCACCTCGATCAGCAAATACACGAAAAACGGCACAAATAGCGTGCGGGTCAGGACATGACCTCCAATAATATTCAATGTAAAATTGGCTAGCAGGATCAACGAGACGCGCTCGATGATCGAGAGCCTGTTGGTAACTTGCGGGTTGATCTCGGCGTGGGTATGGTGAGGATGGTGGATGGACCGCAGGTAGGGTATGTGATGGAACGCGATGTGGATGAAGAAGAACAGCGCGTCGTACAGGAAGAAGGCCACGAGCAGCTCCAGCACAATGCGTCGACTTGAGGGGACCTCGGTCGGCAGAGCCCGCGTGAGCTGCAGAGGGGAGCTCCACGAGAATCGGTGGAGAGTCGGAGCGAGGAACGACCCACGGATGCTCCCTGCACCGGCCGGAAAGGGCGAGTACCCGCCGCTCTGCCTGATCTCTGGGACGGACACGCCCGCGTACTTCTTGATCAGGATCACATCGAGGATTGCGAGCGGGAGAATGGACTTTCCAATCTCGACGTGTCGCTTGGTGGGCCGTTGCAGGCGCGGTAGCAGAGGTTTCGAGCCAGGCGGGCTTTGCTGCGATTGGGGTCGCACGTCGATGCGGAGAGAGGGGTTGTGGGCAAATCGGTAGGTGTAGATGGGCTCGATAATGGCGTACAGGACGAGGATCTCGGCGGTTTCGAAGAGCGAGCAGTTGTAGGCTCGTGAGTTGCGCAGCCAGTTGTAAAATAGGGCAACAAAGGGCGAGTATAGTGCGGGAAAAGCGATGGCAGTGCAGAGCAGTGTGCCTATGATGAGACGGGGAATTGTAGCAGAGGGAGGTGGATTCGTCTTCGCGGTCGGTGATGTCTTCGCAGTTGTTGACGATGGGCTTGTTCCGAGTCTAGAGGATGGCGAGGCCTGCATGTCGGCGATCAATGGTTCTCTGCTTTCCAGGAGATCCTCAGTAACAATGAAGTAGGAGATACATGCATTCTTTTGGTCTCAAAGAAAGCAGTAGTTGTGTAGGGTTAAATTGGTTTGGCTTTGTCTAGTCACATTATGTCTGTGTCGGTACGTCGGTACTACTGAGCCAAGGGCTGGCTGCATCATGGAAATAAGGTAAGACTGGAGGCGGGAGAATCAATTGGCGGCGATGGCAAGCCAGTCAAATGGTGCTGAGATCGGAACAAGAGCGGAATGATGGAGGATTTTAGTGGATGATTTTCAGGGACCAATCCTTGGTTACAGTAAGATCTTACCTTACGGAGTGCTCGAAGTCTGTAGCTTTGTAATTCTGGGAGGGATGACATCACATCACACACCTTGAGGTCGGTATTTGTCAAGACTCTCAAGAGGCGTTTTAGTACTACTAGTCTGCTTCTATTACTGAAGTCTAAGGAGGTCTAGACAGTACCACGAGTACATAGTGGTAGTGGTGGACATGCTCGATATAGCTACGAATACGATAAGAAATCGTGCACGTCACTCAGCATCCCCTCTCCAATCTTCTCCGCTACTACTCGCTCCCTAATCCTCCTTTTTCAACCACTCACTCATATAATCACACTCCTGGAGGTGCTGATGCTGGTCTCGAGTACCAGCAGCGCGCGTGTTACAATTCGACCATGTACGACAACTATCTCCGCCATCTCAAAGACACCTCGGACAACCTTTCTGTCGATTCGTCCCATCCGCCATCGTCCCTAACCACATCACCCTCGCCGCCTTCCTCTCTGGCCTCCTTGCCCTGCTTACCGCGACGCTCCCCAGCTCCTCCGCTAGCCATTGGCCCCTCTTCTTCTGGCTGCTCAATCGTCTCCTCGATGGCGTCGACGGCACACTGGCCCGCATGCGATCCACGGCCACCGCTCTTGGCGGCTTTCTCGACCTCCTCGGCGACTTCATCATCTACTCGCTCATCCCACCCATGCTGGCATACGGTCAAGAGAGGACGGGTGCAGGCACAGCGGTAGATTGGAGAGCGATAGCTATTCTGGAAGCGACTTTCCATATCAACAATTTCGTGCTATTCTACATCAGTGCGATCATCGCTGCAGAGTCTGACGATGAATTAACGAGCGTTTCGATGCGTCCGGCACTGATTGAGGGGCTAGAGAGTGGCCTGTTGTTCACAGCTATGTTCATATGGCCACGGTATCTAAGGGTCTTGTGCTGGGGAATGAGCGCTGCCGTTACTGTTGGAATTGCCCAGAGGGTCTATTTTGTGATTCCAGCGCTGAGCCGACTAGATCAGGGCGTGAAGAATGGAAAGTCATCGTGATGATGCTGTAGCCTGTACGTACAGTAGCTTGTTCAAGAGACAACAGCGCTAGATGCTGTTCATGGATGATTTGGAATCATAATCGCTCTCTTTGAGTTTAGTTGATAATCGCACTCTCGAATCGTCGAAATCTTGGGGAGATAATGTGGCTCCGTACTCCGTAGTGGCGTGAGTGGGTATGAAACCCCAGTTGATTTCCCCCTCCCTTCTCCATTAGCACTGTCGCCGAGACTTATGTACATATTCCAACCCATCCGCTAAGATCTTCCAGTAGATGATCTACAAATCTGCGAATGCCGTACCAAGCACTAGTACTGTTCAGGACTCTTAAACAGACCCCTAATTACCCACTCGTGCCACATTGTCGCAGGGCAAAGCCTAGGGGAGGGGTACCCAAGCGATAGGCCAACAGAGGCGGATTGTACGTACGTAGTAGATCACTAATCCTGTAGCTACCGTACTTCACAGTCTGTCTGCATAGGCGCCATGAAGGGCCTGGGCCGAACTCTCAATGAAGCAATCAATCAACCAATCGATCGATCAATCAGTTGCAAACTACTTCTTCTTTACCGCCTACGGGTCTTGCTTCTCCCCAAGCTGTACCCTATCCAGACGACACGATATTCTGCGCCTGATGGAATAGTAAATCTACGAATCCACCATCAGCCGCAGCCTACATAGCAGAGCAGAGCAGAGCAGAGCAGAGCAGAGCAGAGCAGAGCAGAGCAGAGCAGAGCAGAGCAGAGAAGAGCAGAGAAGAGAAGAGAAAGAACAAAGGAAAAGAAAAGCAGAGAGAAAAAACAGACAAACCCTAGGCCCTTGGAAAACGCCCCTCAAGGCAAGAACCAGCATCGCCATTCTCCACCATGTCATCCACCATCTACATCATCTACAACGCCGACTCCTCCGTCCTGGGCAAGCTCAAATATGCACACACCAAACTCATGCAATCCTCCTCCGACGAATCCCCCTGCTCGGCCTGCGACCTGACACACAACGGCCTGCACCTGACCGAGACTTCGCAATGGAGCGCAACCAAGAAGCGCATCCACGGAGCGGACATCAAGCAGCTGCATCGTGATGAGCTGAGTGCCGAGGTGAGTGTCGATTATTGCACCGATGAAAATCCATCCATTCTCCCATCTATAGTAAGGCAAACAAATGAGGGGAGAAGAGGAGACTGATGATTCGTGTGTGTGTTTTTGTAGGTGAAAGAGTGTGTTGCTGAGGAAAAGCTGGACTTGCCGGTTGTGCTGGGACGGGGGTCGCAGGAGGGGCGGCTGCTGGTTCTGATACCGAAGGGCGAGTTGGCGGCTTGCAGTAAGGATCATGAGAAGTTTCTGGCGATTTTGCAGAAGACTGCTGGGGAGCAGAGTATTCCGCTTGAGATCCAAGGCAAGGCGGAATGAGTAATTTGTTTTCTAATGAATGGGTCTGGTTTCTGGTATCTTTTTTGTGACTCAGGTCTGAGTGGAGTCGAAAGAAATGGAATAATCTCCCTTTCTGTAACGTGACAGAAGTGAATAAACATTTCCAAGGCCTAGTTCACGTGGCATAATTTGTAAATCATCATTAGCTTAAGTATCTCATTCAACAACATACAGCGTCTGTGACTACATTTGGCTTCTCCGGCTGCGAACATGCAAAAAGACCAAAATGATTCTCCTTATCCCCAGTCACCGTGAAATACGGCGCATATCTCGTTCCACTGATCATGTCCGCCGTATTACCACAGACCAAGGTCGATTTTCTTATTTCCATTCTATGCCCATCATCCAGCACGAAATCGTGATTCTGCTCAGGAATCCCCCCTTTGTAGGTCGCAACCTGTCCATAATCCTCACAGCGATCCTCAAGCTCCAACTTGAATGCCCGCACCGTCCGCGACGTGAATCGCGCAAATCCAATCTTCGCATCGACCTCTGCATCCTGGATGGCGATGTCCGCGCTCGCCATGATCCTCACATCCGCGCACCCGTGCGCGCTGAACATGCGCCGAAAATCCTCCATGTACAGCGCCCCCGCGAGACACTCCCCACGCAACACCGGATCCTGCAGCAGCGCCGCAGGGATGCGCCGGTCGGAGAAGACGTCCGAGAAGTACAGCTCGCCGCCGGGCTTGAGCACGCGGAATATCTCTGCAAAGACACGGGCTTTGTCGGGGGTCAGGTTGAGGACGCAGTTCGAGATGACGAGATCGATGCTCGCGTCCGCGACGCCCAGAGCCGTCAGGTCCTCAATCTGCCCGTTGCGGAACTCGACGTTTGCGAAGCCGAATTGCTGGGCGTGCCAGTCCTGGTGACGCTTCGCGACGGCTAGTTGCTCGTCCGTCATGTCCACGCCGATGACATGCCCGGCGGCGCCGACAAGTTGCGAGAGGACATAGCAGTCCCGGCCGGTGCCACAGCCCAGGTCCAGGACAGTGAGGCCGGCGAGCAGAGGAGGGATGGGAGAGCCGCAGCCGTAGAAACGTGATATGACTTCAGGGTGGATTTTAGAGAGGGCGCGTTTTATGTGTGGTGGAGGAGCTTGAGATGCGGCGCATGCGGTGGTGCGGAGATCGGATGAGGATTGGAGAACGCTGCCGTAGTAAGACTTAACGGGATCGCTGGGCAGCGGCGTTTTGCAGGTAACCTTCTTATCGGAAGAATCAAGCATGGCTTCCTGCGTGCCAGTGCGTTTTGTTATATCAGATGATGCAGTAAGGACATATGTAGATGTAGATGTGGATGTGGATGTAGATGTAGATGTAGATGTAGTTGTAGACTCTTCGGAATATTAGAACAGCTTCGTCACTGGGGACTAAAGTAGCGCGTCCATCTAGAATGTTGCCCCGATAACCCTGATAAGGCACGTCTTTGTCCCTGATTAGTGACTAGCGTCCCAGGTAAAGGTCACCAGCCAAACCGAGAAGCTCTTTGGGGTCTTCGCCCGCCAGCCAGGGACTAATCATTCTTGAGGACGGGCCCTGCGACTTCAATGTACAATACGGATACAGTACCAACTTTCCCAACATCACATTGATGGCATCAACAGCCGCTTCGTCATCTCCATCACATATTCCCCCAACCTCCCACCTCCTTCTCTTTGCCAAAGTCCCCTCTGCAGGGTCTTCCAAGACCCGCCTGATCTCACGTCTTGGCCCCGTTGGCGCTTCAGACTTCGCTCTGGCGGCATTAACAGATGTTCTACACTTATTCACGGCTCTGAGTCCTGCGATTCAGAAGACAATCTTTTATGCCCCTGCGTCATCTCGTTCTGCAATTAGTTCTCTGGTGTCTTCACGGCAGCTGTTGGAAGAATGGTCGGTTCAACCTCAGTCTGAATCTGCTTCAGGGACTGCAGAGGACTTGGGCTGGCGTCTCTCCTCGGCCTTATCACAGATTGGCTCTTCAGACGTAAAATCTGGCTCTGTGACTTTCATTGGCATGGACTGTTTTACTCTTCTCCCAGCACACGTCGAGGATTCCATCAGACTCGTCACGGAGACGGGAAAGGCGCACATGATTCCCGCAGTAGATGGAGGCTATGTTCTCCTCACGGTACCAGCTGACTGTCCAGCTGCTGTCTTCCGTGGGATACCTTGGAGTTGTGAAGAGACGGGGCGGATGCAGAGAGAGCGCTTGGAGGAGAGTGGGGTGGGATGTCTGGTGGGAGCTGAAATGGCTGATGTTGATGAAGTGGAGGATCTGGATAGGTTGTTGGATGAAGTCACGGGGGGTCGAATGGTCACATTGAGTAGCACGCATCCCAGGACTGCAGCTTCCCTCGAAGGACTTGAGAACTAATGTTTGAGTCCAAGCTCTGAGGTCTTTGCACTGGCCGACAAGTTTCAGGGCTATCATCTCTGGCAATTTGCTGGTCAAGACAGCGCATGAGCCTTTTATCAACGATAACTCTTGCGATTCAATATCAGACTATCTATTATTCAATCAAACCAATGCCCCTCCACAACTAGATCCCGCGCCAGCTGTACATCCATAGCAATGCTTCCCTGTCCTGATTTTGGCGCCCTCAAGAGCAATTAGATCATCTGAAGTGCACGCCGACCGATTAGTATAGTCTTCAAAGCTCGTCAGCGGCAAAACCTACCCATATTCCAAATAGTTATCTCTTTCCCTGAATTCGTTGTCTCTTTGCCGCGCGACTCGGAACTCCCTATTCCCACTGCAGCATTGAAATCGCAATCATAAATCTTTCCATCCCAGGCTACATTTACAGTATCTCTGCACATTAACCCTTCCACAGTCGTGCCATTGAAAGAGCTCGCCAGTAGCTCCATGTAAGGTACATATTGCCCACTACCAACCAGTGTGTCTGCAAATCGCTTGATAGGCATATTGCACAGGACGAAAAGAGATGAGAAAGTAACTCCGTAGTTATCAAACAGCTGCTGTCGATAATCTGCTTCTAGAGTCGCTTGTGGGCCAGGTAAGGACGGTCCGAGGGGATTGTAGACCAGATCGAGACGTAAACTGTTCTCGGAGCTGCCATAGCCTTTACTGTTGAGGAGTTGAAGTGCTGTAATACTGAGGAAAGGAGTACTTAGTTGAATCACCAGATAATAGTAGGCCCTTGCAACTTACCTGTCTTGAAAAACATTTCTGCCTCTCTGTTTGTCCGTGTTGTCTTCTGTATAGCAGGGAAGGGAAGCCACGACGTCAACGTCAGTTGAAGCGAGGAAATCTGCGAGGTCTTCTTGGCCTTTTTCGTAGAGGACAACGAGATTACATCGGTCTATAACCTTCTTTCCCATGGCCCTTGCCTACTTTGAGATTAAACGCGAGCAGGATGAGATGTGGCCACAGAGTTGAACCGACCTGTGTAACAAGATGTCTGAAATTGGGATTTAATTCTGGAGCTCCACCAGTGATGTCCACTGTGTCAATGGAAGGGCTGCAACATATCAAGTCGGATTCCGAAGAATGATTCATTTTTTCAGCACTTTGCATACCTTGATCTTAACAAATCAATGCAGCGGTCCACAGTCTACGCTTGCTAATTAGCATAGGGTAGATGCACACTGATCTGTAGGCATCATGCATACCCTAAGGTCCATATTTTCACGAACTTTCGTGGGGCCCGAGTCAACATGGCAATGATGGCAGGTAAGGTTGCACAGCTTTCCTATGTTGATCTGGAGAGTTTTCGGCGCAACTGAAAGATTGACAAGTTAGTTCCTGGTACCCTTACAGCCATAATCCAAGATCTACCTCGTGTCAAAGGTGCCTTCCCATGCGACTGCAGTGCCTGCTGAAATGGCAAGATGTCTTTGCAGGCGGCATTAAGCATCTATTACACGTCAACGACTACCTTTCTCAAGAACAATATGATTCGGGGAGCCTACAGCCAATCGCTCTGCGTTCTTTCGTTCTTCGCGCTTTTCAAATAGCGCAATGCTGCCGCGTAGAGTGAGTGGTTCTCTTGTATCAATTTTCAAACGCCGCCGCGGCTGCTCAGCTGTGGCAAGAGGCCGTAAAATTCGTACCGTGCATGGCGAGAGCCTATGTGCTCTGGCGAACTCTGACGCAGCGGATACCCGCCAACATGGATTTATCCCATGCATGACCGTTCGTTTTCCAGAAATGGGGATTGAATCAAACAGTCTCTGGGAGTTGAACGGTGTAGACTTCAGAATGGGATGCTAAGGTTGTCAACGTAAGATCCAGACGCGAGAGAATCGAGAAATGGCCCGAACGTTACCTTAGGTATGCGCGGGAAAGCGCTAGAAAGCAGGGTTGCGAGGTTCGTCACGGCCGGCCGATTGGCAACAGTTTCTAAGTTCTCACAGAACCACCACTACCTTATCTTCCCTGGACCACAAGATGGACAATTTGCTTTCCATCCTCTCACGATTTGCAAATGGTGTTATATGGTTCTTCGTAGCATTCTTAGAGAAGGCTGTCAGGATTGTTCGGGGTCCACACAGAACAGCTGAGCCCGGCTCAAGACCGTGGCAAACACCACTGCTGCCAGTAAAGGACGGTACACATCCAGTTACAGTCATCATACCAACACTCAATGAAACTGCCAATCTATTCAATACAATCAACAACCTGTTCTCGAAATGCGCTCTACCAACCATGCTCCACTGCCGTCAACCTGAGGTTATTATCGTTGACGGCAACAGTCAAGACGGCACACTCTCCTCAATCTCTCAACTTGTCGCCAAATATCCAAGTATCCATGCTTTCAGCCAGGCGTCTCCCTCTCGCGGGGCACAGCAGATGTTCGGGGCATCACAAGCTACTGCAGGAACATCCGTCTTCCTCTTCCTTCACGCCGATACTATTCTTCCTCCCCGCTGGGATAGCAAGATCGTCTCTACCCTCTCATCGACATCGAGTCCAGCTTTAGGCACGTTCTCGCTATCACTACCGGCTCCAATCTCATTTTCCCTCCGCATCATGCTTCTCGGTGCGAAACTGAGGGGAAAGTACTGCGGCCTGCCTTACGGCGATCAAGCTTTTTTTCTACGTCGCTCAACGTTTAGTCACGTCGATGGATTTCCCGATGTGCCCATCATGGAAGATGTTGAGCTCCTGAAAAGACTGAAGCGAATCGGGGGAACAATTCAGGTCTTGGACGAGCAGGTCATCACGAGTCCTCGGCGCTGGGTGAAGAAGGGTGTATGGTGGAATACAATGTACAACCAGTGCTTTATGATAGCATGGATGCTAGGTACTAGTCCTGAGACCATTTATGAGTGGTACTACGGGGTGCAGTATGTCAAAGAGAAGAAGACAAAGATCAAGTAACTCATGGGGATGAGACAATTAGTGCCGGGCGTGGCTGCAAGTACATAAGCTGGTGAGCACAACAGCTCGGACATACCGTGTATACGAGCGTAGCAGCTAGTGTTATGCTATCTTTAGATTGAGCGTAGCAGCTAGTACCAAGGTGCGCGATGCCTCTAGGCTCGAAACAGATACAGGCAAACTAGAGTGAACTCCGTCGGATATCCACCGAGATTCGGAGGTAGAGCAAGCATGTTCTCGACCGTTGATTGCCTAGACCCTCTTGAGCACACGAACATGATGTGCTCAAGTCGGTGTACCAGAAGAAAGAGAGTATCTGGTGATTCTCATTACGTTTCCACGGAAAACTTCCACGAGATCAAGATCACTGAGCACCAGGAATGAAGTCACTCGGGGATTCTATCAGATGGGAATCGCATATTCAAAACGCTTGTCTGCTAGAGCACATCATCACCCTCTCAGCTCTAGCACTTGGGTCGTCGTAGATTCGGGAAACAGGGCTTTCTCGCCCTTGAGTTTTTCAAGTAAAGATCCGATTGTACTTAGCCCCTGATCATACCTGAAGATTCGATCCATGAAGCGCTTCTCATCGGTTGCAAGATGCGCAACCTCTTCTTCGAGGTGTTGGATGGTATCCTTAAGCTTGGCTACTTCTTCCTCAAATTTGCGCTTCGATTCGGACTCTACCATCGCCAGCTCTTTCCATTCCACGAGTTCGGCATCGAGCTTAGTATTCGCCTTTTCCAGTGCCTCAATTTTTGCACTGAAACTGACTTCTGGGTGGCTCTGACCTCCACAGACGAAATGCCCCAAAGAACAAGCAATATTCTTCGCCAGGAATGGAGAGATACGTGCCGGAAAAGATTGTCAGAACATATACGTAACATCCAACTTAGCCCTTTTCTTTGGATCTAGACTAACGTAGTCTTAGTCGCCCAATTGAAAGTTACGATAGAACCGTCTCGCATTCGACTCGTTCCTAGTGAAGATGATCCATACATTTGGAAATCGCTACCAGAAAAGCAGGAATCATTCAACAAACTCTTTTCGAAAAACTTGAGCGAACTTTCAACCGGAGCTTACAGGGAGCTACATGCAGGTGTTGGAGTTATCTTTGAAGCGATACGAGCAACGAGCACAGAATCAGTGCTTTCCGTGCAGGACTCCACGATGTCAATGAATGTTGGATTTTGTAATTCACCCTAGATAGAGATCGCAGCTGATGTCTTACAGCTGTAAAAGTAGACCCACGCCATACAGCTTGGCCTGAGCTGGTCGGTGCAATCAAGGAGAAGGGAACTCTGGGAGATTGAAGATGGCAGGAGACAGGCACCATCTTATCGTGGGACGATCCAGCCATACTGCGGAACGGCATGTTCGTTCACAGATGTATTTTTGTGATGGGACGGATATAGGGCCCCGCCACCTGGAATGGCATGTTCGTTCCCGCGTTTTATTTTTGGGCTGTGGGGCCAGGAGCACCGATGGGACTGATTCAGGACCTCGAGGGTGCATCGTTTCAACCACTGGCCAGCGCCGGCTAAACTTGACGGAAAAGGTACGGCAGGACAGTGAGCCGAGAAGCGCGTGGTCGGTTGGCAGAGCAACAGGCGAGCCCACCTGAGCTGGCACAAGGTGAGCCGTCTGAGCTGGCGAGAGAGCAACCTGAGCCAACTAGTCAGCAGCCTGAGCCAATTAGTCAGCAGCCTGAGCCTGCGGGTGAGCAGCTGAGCAAAGGACGAGCAACCTGAGCGGGTGCATGAGCAGCCTGAGCACACAGTGAGCGGCCGGAGCAAGTGAGTGAGCTGACGGAACCAAATGCAAAACATCAGAGATGGCCTACTACCATCGTTCTGGGATAACGTTGTAGTTCAGTCTGTATGCCAGGCCCTGAGCCTCCAACACCAGAGTCCGAGGTTATACGAACAGTGTCAAACGAGAACCTGCCACTCATAGCATGCTACTGAGGGGTAGTTACCTCATTTCAATGAATAGTCTATCGGCCAATGGAGATATCTACACGAAGCCAATTGTCATTTACTAGGGATGCAAAGCGCGGAATGTTTGATTCCTCACACCCTTTGCGTTACCATTAATTCTAGCTCAAATGGACAGCGTCCCTGCATGTCAATTGATGCGATAGCTACTTTGTATGACAGCGCTGTGAGTGACATCCCATAGGATGTTGTGCCCAACGTTCATGCCCATCGTTCTTACCAGAGTTCCTTTGCTCTCCTGGCTAGGCTAGGCTCAGCATGAATGCGCTATTGTGAGCGTGACTTGCAAGCCTCCAGCTCCGCATAATTGAGTATAGCCCAGCGCACTCGTCCTAAAGATCATATTGAGATCGTGTTTCGCAATTCAACAACCTTCTACAGTTACTTGCAACCTATCTGTACCGAAAACGTATTTAGTTGTCACATACGAAAAGGAAGTGATTGATCGGAACTCCCAAAGAACTGTGTGAAGAACCTTGAGCAGATATTGGTTACATTGTAATCCGAGCAAGGAGAAGTGAGCAAAGCTCCCTAAGCTCTATCAACGCAATTCTTTCCAAGCTCTCTTCTTTCGTCTCATCTTTCGGCCGAGAAGCGTTCTCTAAAACATCAATATTGTTGGAATAGATGTGCAAAGCTGATGAGGAAACACATGCCACATAATCAGTCTATGCTTGGGGTGCCCAGGAGATCCGGGCACTAGCCTGATCGAACACAAGATAGTTCGAGGTAAAGAACGGCCCGCCAACCGAGCCCCTCGTGAGCGAGTTCTCAACCACCAACCAAGAACGACAAGCTGAGAGCTACTGTCAGCTAAGAATATGCACAAAATCAAACAACTTACAGCCATCGCCATCGTCTCCCGCGATCAAATGGCTCCCAATGATAGTCCCTACAGCTCCACCGGGAAAGTGAAACTCCAAGTTTGGCATCACGCCCTCGCAAGGCACATTCCAAATCTTTCCATCTCCGCCAACATCCATTGACTTGTCGAACGACTGAGAAACAGGCCCTGCGCCTGTGACTTGTCTCAGAAACCAAGAAGCGGCAGCCTGAACTGGGCGATCATCCTCTCCTTCGATGACGGCGTTGAATGGCTCTTTCGCTCTCCTCGGACGTATTACGGCATAGGCGAAGAGACTGCGGCAATTCTGCTTGCTAGTGAGGCCGCGACTCTGAAATACATCAGAGAGAACAGTTCTATTCCTGTTCCTGAGGTATTCCACTACAGGTCTGTTATCCTGGCAATATCGGAAAGCCGGCATTACTGATTCATCCCGAAGCTGCACTAAATCCAATGAAGTCGGCGTACCTTTCATTCTAATGAGCAAGGCTCGAGGGTATCCTCTTAGTACGCGTCATTGGCATCCCCAACCCACCCAAGTACGGAACCCCTCTACTAGTCTGCGTCGGTGTCTTACAAAAGAAGAGAAGGAGAAGGTCTTGAGGCAACTTGGGGCAATATCCTCACAGCTATCACGATTGCGGCTTGAGAAGATAGGGTCACTGTTCGAAGAGGGAGGACGTTACACCGTGAAACCATGCCTTTCGCCAGGACTCCTCTTACATGGCAGAGATAAATTAGGGGACGTCTCCCGAGGCCCTTTTTTGCAGGAGAGTGACTACTACAGGTCCCTCCTTTCGGCGTTCCTTCTCCATATCCAGTGCCTTCCGTTAGAGGACCACGCTTTCTTCGCTCCTGTACCTGTCCTAACAGAATACCACAATTATGCCAGCTACCTCTCTGCGACTGACCGGTGGAACGATTTTGTTACCGTTGGGTCGAAGATCGATAGCAGCAAGAACAGGTTGGACTATTTCATTGCTGGTCAATTCCTCGAAGACATGATTCCTCGCTTTGTAACCGACTCGAACGCATGTGCGAGCAGTTTCGGTGACGGATTCCCTGTCTGTCACACTGATCTCAGCCATAACAATATCTTTGTCGACGATGATTGCAATATCACCTGTATTATTGACTGGGCATTTTCATCCTCTGTACCAATGGCTGAACTTCTCACGACACCCAGTATGCCTCATCCAAGGGATGAGACCGAACCATCACTTGTCGCCGCGTTCAGGGCCGGGTTCACGGATCATTTCGAAAGAGAAGAAGGCAAAATGCTCCATCCTGCAATTTGGAAGGCTACTAGAAAGAGGTGGCTTTTTACACGATTGGTCAATTTTGATGCCTTACAGGACTATAGTTACTTTGTGGAACTGTACGTATTGGTTTACGGGGAGCGGACAACGGACATACCTTCGCTTTTCGAGGAGCAGCATAAGACAACATCAGTTTCGAACATGGCAAACATTCTTGCAGCGGACGATCAGCTACCGGGTGACATCAAGCGAGACGAGAATGCGTACTTCTGCAACGTTGGGCCTGAGAGACACGCATTGGCAAGGAAGCTTACGTTAGCTTCAGTACTAAGCAGAGGACTTGTTGCAGATAGGAAATTATGGCACTGGATTGAGGATGCGGTGACACGTTGAGGAATAGTTGGACGGAAAACCAAGGGTTAGGTCTCTTATCGGCTGAGGATCTTGGCTGAAACAGATGAACTTGCGCATACCAAGTATGGCGCCACGTCGGTGCCAGGTAGACTATCTGCCATTTCTATTCGAGTTGCACAGTAGACCAGAAAAATCGGTCGGTAAATGCATAGACTTAAACCTTTCTGGTACATCAAGGATTTCGACGACGCGATGCAAGGCAGAATCTCAGTAGCATTATATTATGGTCATGGGGGTCTGCAACTTATCCACGTCATCTTTCACGCTATCAAAAGCAGACGACTGTATCGACTTCGCGGATGCGTGGTCGTAAGGAACATGATCCCCCGATAGTACTCAAGTCGACGTAAAAAGACCAAGACGAGAGCATTACTACACCCCAGTTGATTTGGCAATGAGGGAGCAAGAAAGGATTCCAGAAGTGGAAGGGGGAGGCATCCAGAAGTGAAGGCGTGAATGGATATGACATAAGAAGCTTCCAGAAGCGTGGTCCGTCTCTAGCGTGCCTTGGTTATAGGGCCTCGGGCGTGTTATTTGGGATAACCGAAAGACTAACAAGCCATCAAGTCACTTACGATGCTAGCCGCCTTCAGATCCTACTTGCTCTCTGCAATACCCCACGATTCTACTTAGGCTGCAAGTGGTCTGTGCTTTGTACCTATGGCTTATTCCTCGGTAAAACCCATGACCTCACTAACCCGTTTGTTAAGGAGTTATGATATGGGGCCCTAATGGGGACGTCGAGACATTAAGCAGCACACCCCTTCACGGTGAACCAATAAGGATTGCGAGAACGCTTATTCTTTTAAACTAATGTCGGGCTGTAACCTCTGTCTGTTCATCGCTACTTGTTTCATTTCCCTCCTGTGTCTACTCTCCTTTCCCTCCCACCTTTCCAACCCCGGCATCGCCTCACACCATGTATATACTCATGCCTTTCCTTTTATCCTTCCTTTGCCTCCTCGATCTTCTTTACCGTTCGAGGCAATGCTTCGCCGAGCTCTCACTCTTTATCTCCCACGCAGTTTCTTTCTTCAACACAAAATTGCTACCGTTCATGCTCATGGATAAACTCTATCCGCTGTTCTCTTCTCAAACCCTCACACCCTCACACCCTCACACCCTCTCTTTATCTCCTCAAAGATACCACGTTTACTTTCGGTAAGAAATGATGAAGATCCAGCAGACAGACAAAATTCGGGCAGTTCGACATACCCCATCCAATATTGGAGCCGAACATACGAAGAAAGGTAAGTTTAGGGCTCCTTCTCTACAGCATCAACATAACAATGGGGCTATAGGACAAGCATGCGAGGGATGCCGTCGACTGAAGACCAGATGCGATGCTGCGACTATAAACACATGGCCTTGCGGAAGATGTGCAAGCCGCAAGCTACAGTGTGTACCACCTACGCTTAACAATAGTAAGGCATATACCTCTGGTCGATGTCATCCTAGCATTGACAGAGTCTTGGATTCCAACAACTTCAGTGGCGGCAGTGATGACGAGGTCAACTCGCGTGAGCCTCACGCTCCTCACGCTCCGTACGCCGGAAGTTTAGGAAGTTCATGTCCTTCATATACTCGCAGCCAATCGAGCTCTCAATCTTCAGATATTGATCCACTTGACCGAGCCACTTCAGCAGCCTCCGATCCTCCCGCCTCTTCTCGGAAGCGTCCTAGAGGCGCTGCGGAGGATTGCTTCACATGTACAGACCTCCATATAGACTGTGACAGGGAGAGGCCGTACTGTACACAATGCATGGTGGGAGGAAAAAAATGTCCAGGTTACAAGACGACATTGACATGGGGTCTTGGCATTGCAAGTAGGGGGAAATTGAGAGGCTTGTCGTCGCCAGTACTAAACAGCAAGAATATTTCACCAACGGAGACCGAATCTACAAGCAGGAAGACACACGTTTCCAAGGAGCTCTCCTCATCAGTACCGTGTCTTTCTATTGCTCAACCTGGGCGTCTTGAGCACCTTATTGAACACTATAAGAAGTTCATTTGTTTTTACATTGTCGCGTTTGACGGCCCAACGAATTCATTTTGTACCGATCTTCTTCGACTGGCAAGTGAGAGTAATACACTTCAATACGCTATTGCAGCACTGTCTCTTAGTAATCTACGGGTGAGGATGGACCACAGGTCATCCGTGGCAGCCCACGATAAGAAGACTCACCCTACTGTTCCTTCAAAGGAGGAGATCTATTACAAAGTTCTTTCTACACGAGAACTAAAGGCTCAGCTGCAGGATCCATCTCGGAGGAAAGATGACTGCGTACCAGCCACCATTCTAATGCAGTGTTTCTACAACATCTGCAATAGCAGCGTCAATACGTATCAGACTCTATTCGTTGGCACCAAAGTGTTCTGTGCCCTCAAAGATACCATGTCCAATAAAAGCGCCTGGCTCACGACCACGTTCAGCTGGTTTGACGCTATAACAGCCACCGTCAACGACCGCGAAAGCCAACTCCAAAACTCCACATCCACGTCCTCTACCTCAGAATGGGCTCTCGAGAATCTGGCCGGCTGCGACAGACGCCTTTTCTCTACCATTGCCAAACTCGGCCGCCTCAACCTCCTCTCTCAAGGAAAATCTGTGTCCAGCTGCCTCAACACAATGCCAAACCTATCATCAACATCTCCGCACTCTGAATTCTGGCCAGAATGGCAATTCATCAACTCTGCCCTCCGCTCATGGTCCCTTGATGCTACCATCCTAACCCCTTCCTTCCACTTCGACCCCACAACCTCAAGCGACCTCAACCGTGTCAAGCTCCTCCACATCTCCGAAGTCTTCCGCTATGCCGCCCTTCTTTACACTGAACGCCTTGCCTACGCCTCTCTCCCCTCCTCTGCTGCCAATTTCCAATACCTGGCCCTGCAGGGGCTGCATCATATCGAGCAAGTCAATCCATCTGTTCATCTGCTCTGGCCGCTTTTCATCACCGGTACCGAGTGTGTTGAGGAGGAGCATAGGGAGCTTATTAGGGGGAGATGCTTATCTATTCAGCGAGATTCAGGATTTTTCAATATAACATTGGTCCTGAAGCTTTTAGAAAGGGTGTGGCGGAAGTCTGATACGGAAACGGACGCTGAGCAATTAGAAGGGAAGGGTTTTAGGTGGAGGTCAATGGCTGAGGACCTGATTACTATTTGATCGCGTTGGGATATTTTTCATTGTGTTAATGGCAGCGCATTCCCAGACTGAGGCGAGGAACACAAATAATGAAAGACGAAGTAGCCGCGAAGGAGGGATTTACGCCGTAGAGCCATACTGACTCTTCATGTGGTGCCAAAACATTAACTTTCAGGAGCAGGCGTGGACTTCGAGGATAAAGGAATAAGTACGCACGGTGAAGGCGTGTCGGCCGGAGGGTGATCACACACCCCTTGATATCTTTTGGAATGCCGCCCGTGAACAAAATCGAGCTACGGGAAAGTTTATTGATGACGATGTTGCAGAGCGGAAAAAAGAAAGAAGGCTCACGGGAATCTTTAGCTTCCATGGGTGGATGGAATGTAGCAATGGAAAGTAAGTATTTAGAGTACTCGGTGACGTGAAAGCCTTAGAAAGCAAGGGGAGACGGAGGGTATTAGGAAAGGCAGCAAGAAATGGAGCCTTTCCCATTCTCAGACTTGAAACATGACGAGGATGACTAGGTAACCATGAATGGAGTCCCGGGGAGTGATAATGGGAGCCTGTGGGGCCATAAATGGAGCCTGTGAACCAACAAACAATGCAGGGGCAACCGCAATGTGGTAAAGTCCGCCCTCTTAAGATACCAGCGGCTGTGGCTGAGCAGAACTGGTGGCGCAAAATCATGGCGCAGCTCCTGTTGCCACAAGGCGGACAGTTTTAGATGAACATCGACATGATCGTAGTAACAGCCTTTGCGCTAAGGAACTTACTCTTGCTTATGTGAGTTCTCACACTGTAAAGCATGTAAGAGGTCAAAGAACAAGGTGAACATAATGGCTTCTGGCTGATGGTCAAACCCTTTCAAGCAGAAAGATAAGAATGTAAGCTAACAAAGCATCACTGAGATCTTCTTAAACAGAACCTAATTACTTCAACAGACTTTACCCTTCACTTCAGTGACAGATTGTATGAGACTCAAAGTTCTTGTAAAAGGCACTGATTTTGTTCTTGAGTAAGTTCATTCTGTCTATAGTTACTTCAGACACTTATCACATCATCTGCAGTATTGTAACTGTTTACAGACTCAACAGACACTGTGAGAAGACTTAAATGACAAATAATGTTAACTGGCTTTGCAATTTTCTTTCATCAGACATTCTGAATGCACACATTTTCAGTTAAGGCTATAATGTCAATACTCACAGCACTTTCACAATAAGTGCTTAATATCTTTATAATCATGTAAAGACCTTGATCTTCAATCTATGTTTGAAGAAAAGATTGACAAGAATACAAGAGCTGTGCTTAAAGAATGATCATTTCATTAAGAAACAGCTCAGACTCAAATGTGTCTCATTATCTTTATCACTCATAGCTTGAGAGAAATAGTTGTCAAGAGTGTAGGTTGCTTCAAACTAAGCTGTAAGAAGTGAAAATATTGACAAAGACAGGCTTTAATTCATTCTGATGCTGTTCAGCAAGGTACCTTAAAGAAACACTGATTGATTAAGCTTTAACATATGATATCTTCTTTATAAAAACTTCACATCAAGGCAACAGTGAAGTGCATTTCAGAAAGCTGATGCTTAAGATGGCTTTCATATTTGTGACAGTAAATGACAAAATCCTCAAGCATCTTAAGTGAGACTCTGAATGACTTCAACAGCAGCTTGATCAATATGCACTGATTAGTCACAGCTTTGTTATCAAATTCACTTATGAGATGTTTTCTACTTCAATAGCTTTGAGAAAGACAATAATGGTTTGTATTCTTCATTGTGTATCAGTGAGTAACTTATTAGTTTCAGGTTATGCTGCAGGCTTCAGCTGTTGTATTCAGTACTGCAGATGCAAAATTGATGGTCATATCAGCAGATCACCTTAACATGATCAAGTTTGCCTCTCATCAGAACAGAGAATATAAAAAGGTGTCTGAGCATTTACAGTTACTGGCTAAAGAGACATCAGATGCAATTAATGCACATTGAAAGAAGCAGAACAGGATCAGAAAGGGTATGAAGTTAATTCAGGTATAACTTAATAGAAAAAATTCATTCAGTTAATAACAATTGTTGCAGCTCAGACTAATGTGAAAGAAGATTTCACAGTCTCATTCAGCCTTTTCAAAGTCTCTGAGACAGAACAATTTGTGAGTAAAAAGAAGAAACTGATTAAGATGAAAGAAGCATTTTAAGATGATAAATCTCAATGTACAGTTGTACTTCTACATGAACTAGGCAGATTAGAAAAAACTCAACTGACAGTCATGTTTGTGAAAGAACAAAAAGATACTTACTCAGTCATTTTTTGACTGAACAGCAAGAACAAAGACACATTAAAGCAAAGCTTTGCAGTCATTGTCAAATGGTTTACATGATGAGAATTCATCTTCAGCCCTTCTGAGAATGGCTGCAGAGTTACAGAATATTGATCAGACTGTTACAGTTATCAAATAATGGCTTTCAGCTAGAGAAAATCTTTGATGAATGCTGGTTTTTGATAACATTGATAATTTGAAACTTTTTAATACTGAAGACCCACAAGTGTACAACATCAGATTATATTTTTCAGAAATGCATTACAGATCTATTCTGATTACTACAAGATCTTCTCATCTAAAGATTAACAAGATTGTGTCTGTTTGAAAGCTTTTTGATATCTGAAAAAGCATAGTGATATTGACTTCTACATCAGAAAGAGTGAACTTAAATTGAGGTATATACATACTTGTACTAGCACAAGGGTTCTACAACTAATTTAACATTAAATTCTTATGCTATAGATCTCATCAATTAACTCAATGAACTTTCACTTACACTTGTGACAGCAGAAGCTTATCTTAGTCAAGTTTCAATAAGCTTAAAAGACTATCTTTGTCTTTATTGAACCTCATGGTCAAAACTTCAACACACAAGTTCAGAATTGCTATTCTACAATTGTACTCTGTATATCACATGAGATCTCTTCTTCAAGCACATACAGAGTTAAAACAAATTAGCTGAAAAACTACTTCAGCTTTGAGCTTATTTTGATAATCAAGATGTCTGATTTCAACTTCTGACTGCAGAAAGTGAGGGCAGTTCTGAATGGTTTGCTACAATCATTAACAACAAATTGAGCTTTAATCAGACCATAAAACTGCTTTGTGATCATGTCTTAATTGAACCTTTTGAGGTGGTTAGTGAATACAACATGCATACTTGTGTTCATGCTTGAGCAGTGCATGTGCTAAATGCTGAAAGAGAAATTTTGATGACTAGATTAGTGTTGATTTGCATTGACTCAGCTGTGTCTAAAAACAATGTTTCTGAGTATTGAGTGAAAGAGCAGCGGCTTCTTTCACATGTGCATAAATGCTTTGACTCTGTTCATGATGTCATTGATCTTGAATCTCAAGATAACTGAACAGCACTGAACACTGTTCACAACCTAAAGCTTCTTTATGCTGATCAGAACAAGATAGTCAAAGCTGAGGCCATGTATCAATGAGCACTGAAGAGTTATGAGAAGACATGAGGGCTGAAGCACACATCAACACTGAGAATGATCAATTACTTAAAAAATCTTTATGTTGATCAGAACAAGATGATTGAAGCTGAGGTCATGTATTAACAAGCACTGAAGAGTTATGAGAAGACATGAGGGTCAAAGCACATGTCAATGCTAAATACAGTTAATAACTTAGGGCTTCTTTACAAAGATCAGAACAAGATGATTGAAGCTGAGATCATGTTTTGACAAGCACTGAAGAGTTATAAAAAGGTGTGAGGGCTGAAGCACACATCAACATTGAATACAGTCAATAATTTAAAGCTTTTTTACAAAGATCAGAGCAAGATGGTCAAAGCTGAGGTCATGTATCAATGAGCACTAAAGAGTTATGAGAAGACATAAGAACTGAAGCACACATCAACACTGAGAACAATCAATAATCTAAAGAATCTTTATGCTGATCAGAACAAGATGATCAAAGCTGAGGTCATGTATTAACAAGCACTGAAGAGTTATGAGAAGGCATAAGAACTGAAGCACACATTGACACTGAGAACAGTCAATAATTTAAAGAATCTTTATGCTGATCAAAACAAGATGGTCAAAGCTGAGGTCATGTATTAACAAGCACTGAAGAGTTATAAGAAGACATGAAAGCTGAAGCACACATTGACACTGAGAACAGTCAATAATTTAGAGAATCTTTATGTCAATCAGAACAAGATGATCAAAGCTGAGATCATGTATCAACAAACACTAAAGAGCAAAAAAAAGATGTGAGAACTGAAGCACACATTGACACTGAATACAGTTAATAACCTAGAACTTCTTTACACCTATCAGAGCAAGATGGTTGAAGCTGAGGTCATGTATCAATAAGCACTGAAGAGTTATGAGAAGGTGTGAGGGTTGAAGCACACATTAACACTGACAATGATCAATAATTTAAAGAATCTTTATGTCAATCAAAGCAAGATGATCAAAGCTGAGATCATGTTTTGACAAGTGAGAAATGAAAAATCCTAATGAGCTGTCAATCTTCTCACTCATCATCAGAAGATTTGTAACATTTATGCATTATGTCTTAATATTCTTTTCTCTTCTGCAGAATTTGTCAGAGGTGACAAATTGTTTTATGCTTGCATTATTCTCTTCATGTGCATGTCTCTTATATAAAAGAATAATTATGTAATATTTGTATTTATCACATTGTATGAAATGCTTAAAAACAATCAACATTATCTGAATGACATGTTCAGTACAGAAAAGAAAAGAGCATTTCTGAAACTTCAAGCTTCAAAACATAAGCTGACATGTAGGTGGCTCACAGCTTTGAAGATAAGTCTCATCAACCCTTTCTCTTCAAATATGTTTTAAGATGAAACAGAAACTATTACTGGCTTCTGACCTCAGGTTCAGCTCTGAAGCAAAGAGAACACAATGAGAGTGAGAATGAGAGGCATATATTTAAGGTGACAGATGATTATGTACAGCATTGCTATATATGAAGAACAATAAGATAAGAAAGTCATAAGAGTACACTATCTGCTAGAACTTCCTGGCTCATGAAACTCATTTGTACATCTTATAGGTCAAAAGAATGAGAAGAATGAGGTGACAGTCAGTCACTGAATGTCTTTTGCTCAACACTTATCTTTTAACACCTTTTTTTTCTTTCAGTTCTGCAGCAATTTCAGTGTGATGAGACAATCAGTGTTTACTCAAAACAGCTCTCATTGTATGAAGTATTGCTTGTGAGGTCTCTCACACCCTTGCTTAACTTCTCTTTTATTGACAATCTCTTTTTCTCAACTTTGCTGCTTATAGATAACAGTCATCTTAGGTATAGGGTGCTGACTTAATTGTGAGCCTGCAAGCTTTATCTTATCATTACTGTCATAAGTTGAACTCATACTAAGGTCTTATGGTCTAGTTGCTTACTAAGACCCTAAGACTAAAGCACATTATCTTTTCACTTCTGTATGAAGCTTTTCTTTTTCTCTTCATAGTATTCTTCTTGTATTTAAAAATTATCAATTGAGTGTCAGTCTCATTGTGAACTCATGACATTAAAATACTATTCTCATTTAGACCTGACCTACACTAAAGACCTTGTCATACAATTGTTAAAATCAGTGCAGAATAAGTGCAGAAACCTCTATGACAGATGAAGTGAAGACTGTTGCTGAAGAGATTTCTTCTTGAGTGCAAATACTTATGACAAAATTACACAGCATGAAGAGTCATATGAAAGAAAACATGCAGAACATGAAGACTTGTACAAATCTTCTTTACATCTTTGTGATGAATCAAGACAACCTCACATCAGCTACATCAGTAAATACAGTTATCTCAACATCAACTGTTGCAACATCATCTTCTTCTCAAGAATCAGTCAATTGTACAAACAGTCTCACTTTAAAGCAGCTCATTGCAGCAATGAGTGTGAATCAACACTCAAAATGGTGTCTCTTTAATTCACTCAAATTTGAAGAAAAGAGAGTGAAATTCAGATCTTGACTACAACAAATTGTTGCTAAATTGAATGTGAACATGTCAGACAACAATGTCAGTGTGCAGTTCTGATACTTACACAGTCAGCTTGAAGGGTTGGCTCTAAGTCAGGTCACACCTTGAATTGTGACTTGTATCTTAAAAGCTTTAAAACAGAAGAAAAACCCATTTGCTAAACACCTGATTACCTTTGAACAAATGCTGTTGAAAGCAAAAGACTTGAAATGAGATGATGCTGTCAAGAAAACATTTCTTAGTAACAGTCTTGACACAACACTCATGTGAGCTCTGATTGTCATCTCAATTTCTGTGTTGTATGATGAGTACATTATCTTGCTACAGTGGGTCAGTCACAACTTAAACTCAATTCAGAAGGCTGTTACTCAAGAGTGTCATATGACAATTATCATCATTACACAACAGTCTCACACAAACAACATGAACTGAGAACTCACTGAGCACATCATTGTCACAGTTACAGAAACTGAAGAAAGACACAGAGCACAATGAGTGTCAGAGAAGAAAGTGACAAAATGTCATACAAAATAACTATGCATGCACTGCAAAGACAATGACCACTTCATTAAGAACTGCAAACTTCTGCCTGCTGTATGATCTTATGTCATCAATGTTGTTGCTGCTAAAACTGTGAAGAAAGTGACAGAAGAAGAGAAGAACTTGAAAAAAGAGTAGCTTTTAGCAGAAGTCACAGCTGAAAGCATACAAGATGTGATAAAAGCTGAAAGAAGTTTGAGAATCAGATGAACAGTGCTCTCTTCACTATGTCAACATTAATCAATAAGAAGTCATATGCACATATCTTGTACAACACAGAGTGTTTGTTCTATAAAATGATCACTTCTTGCTTTGCTAGAAATTACAATCTACAGTGCATGAAGATAAGACCTCATATGATTACAGAGTTTGATGAACCTTCAAATTCATCAGTAAATGAAGTAGCTGTTGTACAAATTGATATTGACAAACATCAGAAGTCAAGAGCATTCTTTTATATTGTCTCTAAGTTAGCATTCTACAATCTTATACTAAATCTATCATGAATGAAGTAGAACAAGATCATATTGAATGCAGGCAGAGCCTCTCTTACAATTGAATTCACAGAAATTATTGTACAGAACAAAGAAGCTTCTGCTGAGAGCAAGTTCAATTATGTTATGATGTCAGCTATGTTCTTTACAAATCTTGTACAGAAGAAAGAAGAGAAACAGAAGAAGATTGAGGTGTTCTTGATCAGCATGACTGATATTGAAAAAGACTTAATCTCACAGAAGAAGACTGACTCAAGAACTATACTCTCTGATCATTATCATTAGTTTTTAAATGTGTTTGATCATACAATGACTGAGAAGTTGCCTTTCTTAAGAAAAGAAGACACAGATCATTGAATCAAACTAGAAGAGATAGATGAAAAAGAGTCAAAAGTATCCTGAGATTCTCTATACAACATGACAAAAAAGAAGCTACTAATGTTGTGCAAGACATTAACAGAACTTTTGAATAAACAGTTCATACAAGTCAGTAACTCATCTGCTGCAGTGTCTGTTTTATTTATACAGAAGTCAGAAGATAAACTTTGATTCTGTGTGAACTATTGTGATTTGAACTGAATCACTTGAAAGAATCATTACCTTCTTTCATTAATATATGAGACTCTGCAGAACATCAAACAAGCTCAATAATACATTAAGTTGAATGTCATAGCGGCATTTCACAAGATTTAAATTGCTGCAGAGAACAAATGAAAGATGACATTCTGTATGAGGTATGAGTTGTATGAATGAATGATGACTTCTTTTAAGCTAGTCAATGTCTCAAGCACATTTCAGAGATATATCAACTGAGTCTTGCACAACTTTTTAAATAAGTTTTGTTCAGCCTATGTGAATGATATTCTTATTTTCACTGATGAGTCTTTGCATCAGCATCAGAATCATGTACAAAGAATACTACTACAGCTTCAAGAAGTTGGTTTACAGATTGACATTGACAAATGTGAGTTTGAAGTCAAGTCAATTAAGTATCTAGAGTTCATTCTGAAAGTTGAAAAGAACATACAAATGAACTCTCAAAAGATGAAGGCAATCATGAACTGACAAGTCTCTAGATCAGTAAAGAGAGTACAGAGTTTCATAGACTTTGCAAACTTTTACTGAAAGTTCATCAAGAACTTTTCTAATCTGATTATGTCAATGATGGCTCTCATACAAAAAAACACATCTTTTAAGTAAACTGAGAAAGCTGATCAAGATTTTAAGAAGCTAAAGACTATGTTCATTTCAGTGTTGATTTTAGTTCTGTTTGATCATACATGTATGACTGTGATGAAAACAGATTTCTCAGATTGATGCATAAATGAAATTCTGTTGCAGTTAATAAACAATGTGTGAAGGCTCTGTGTCTACTATTCAAAGAAGAATGCATCTGCAGAGTGCAATTATGAAATTTATGATAAAGAGATGCTGATTATCATACAATGCTTAAAAGAGTGAAATGCAGAATTGAGAAGTGTGTCAAGTTTTCAGATTTGTACAGATCACAAAAATCTAAAATACTTTATGACAGTCAAAAAGCTTACAGAGCAACAAATGAGATGATCTTTAATTCTGTTGCAATACAACTTCTTCATACTATACTTGTTGAGTAAGCAGAATGAGAGAACAGATGCTTTATTGAGACAGAAGCAAAATGTGTCAATGAATCTCTCAGATGACAGAGTACAACATTATACAATACAGATGATATATTCTGAGATGATAAGCAAGCCTATACAGGCTGTCTCAATGACAGTAGCAGACATATCAGTCTCTGTGCTCATATGTGTCACAGGTTCACAATGAGACTGATGCTCAATTGATAATTTTTAAATACAAGAAGAATACTATGAAGAGAAAAAGAAGAGCTTCATACAGAAGTGAAAAGATAATGTGCTTTAGTCTTAGGGTCTTAGTAAGCAACTAGACCATAAGACCTTAGTATGAGTTCAACTCATGACATCACCTTTTTCTTTTTCTTCAAGGTTGTGCTCTAAGCCTTTGAAAAGGTTGTTGTACAGTTGTCAATGTCTGTTGACACATGTTTGCCTGCTTTGTACAGATAAGGTTTGCAGATGAAAATTTTTTCATTGCTTGCGTGGTTTTCTTTGACAATTCACTTGAGCTTATCTGTCAGTGAAGTGAGTTATAAACCTTCTCATCTCATGTATGACTTTTCTTTTTCTTTCTTCTTCAACTTCTTCACTCACAACTTTCATATGTGAAACCTTTCTTGATTGAATATGTCAGCACTGACTCTTGTACAACAAGCTCAGCAGCAACAACATCAACAACAACAACAA
>JAABUP010002897.1_pt1 | contig 31679 bp, 53 predicted proteins | sample 5559201 | NCBI WGS metagenome assembly JAABUP01 (sample SAMN10711887, study PRJNA513373) | rock metagenome | isolation source: Antarctica rocks | place: Antarctica
TCTGCCCCCCCCCCCCTTCCCCCCCCCCCCCCCCCCCCCCTCCCTCCTCTCTCCCCGCGCCGCCGCCACCGTAGCGCGCCCGCTATCTAGACGACAGCGTCGCCTCACGAGAAATACTGCACCTCCAACCCGACGCTCTTGATCGGCCGTCGTCGACTCAGCAGATCCGAGATAATCCCAACCGAGACCAGACAATCCCGTATCCTCGCTTCGTAAAGCAGTCCAATCGACTGTAGACCATCATCGTCAGCTCCGTCTGCTCCGCTCCATGCATGATCGCGAACTCACCCAGTTACCAGACAGACGGACTTTGATCACGCCGTCCCTATCTTCTCTTATCCCTTGCGCTACAGGCGGGGATTGCGGCTTCTCGATCCCCTTGCTGAGCGGGATTGGCGAGTCGAGCTGCCTCTCTGCCCGACTATCCGCCACCTCGTCTGATCTTAACGACGCTTCGCTCAACAGCGCATCCCTCCCCAGTCGCTCCCCTTCGAGACGTGGACCCTCTGGAGCCAAGGAGGAGTCGGTATCTTGTTTTCCCCTCCGACGACCGACCCACCATTCCCCGCCGACGCAGAGATCACTCTCGTAGCTATAGACGTTGACGCCGAATCGCGTGGATAGCGCTATTGTCGGCGAGACCTGAGCCGCGTATGCGGAAGAGAGGAATCCGATGAGCGGGTTGTATAGTAGTGTCAATGTCGTTGGTGGAGATGGAGGGGGAGCGTTCGGAGGGAGAGGCGATGCTGGGGGGATGGTGGTGAATCGCATTCCAGTCGAAACTGCTCTACGCATCAGACAGTAACCAGTGGAAGTGGCGCCTCGACTCACTGCCAAAGCTCCGCTGTCTCGCAGAGAAATACACCTCCCCACCGGCAGAAAATCTTCCCCTCAACCCACCCTCCATCATCTCCTCCTCATCGATCCTCATCCCCCTCCCCCCTTCCGCCTTATCAGCCACCTCACCCACCTTCCCCTGCCACCCGAAATTATACAGTCCCCTCGCGCCAAACATCCCGTCCTGAGCCGAATACGTGTACTCCCCACTCCACCGACCTGTATCGTGTTGGAGGCTCATGAGGATATTGCTAGGTGTAGCTGATGTGGAGGGGGGCGGTTCGGAGGGTTGGCGGGAGTGGGTGTAGGGGGATGGGGAGGTTGCGCGGGGGGTTGGGGGCGCGGGTTGAGAGAGGAAGGCGAGGTGTGCTTGGAGAGTCGGGGCGAGGCGGGTGGTGAAGAGTCCGGAGAGGTGGAGGGTGGGGAGGTGGAGTCGGGAGTAAAGCAGGTAGTCTGGGCATCAGCTTGAGGGGCTTTGGAGACCTCACCTCGTCCCTCGATACGACGGCCCCCGAGCCAAAGCTCGTCTTTCGCGATAGGCCGTATCGGGGGTGGATAGACTCGGAATCGGTCGACGACATTGCGGAACGCTATCCGGGTGGAAGGACCCATCTGGATTTGGACCGGATTCAGTGAATGTGACGAATATGAGGTTGACTCGACTCACGTCTTCGAGCGGATCAGACGTGGTGATATACGAGATGGACCCATTGAGCTGGGGTAGAGCGTCGAGCGAGTAGGAGGTGAAGAAGATTGGTGTTGGGGAGTTTGCGAGCTGGAGGACGAGGGATTGAGGGATTTGGAAGTCGCTAGTCCACCGTGAGTGTCTAGCTGTTAACGAGGGAAAAGGGTTTGACTCACAGAAGAGCTGAACGACGTCAGTAAGATGTGCTGTAAGGCTGCGCTGGCTGGACGGACCGTTGGATGACCGGTTTAGCTGGGAATACGAGTTGTCCTCGTTCCAGCCTATCGACTTGTAGTAGTCGCGCAGGAGCAGGGCTGAGAACGGGAGCATGGGTGTCGAAAATCGGCCGAGGAGTCAGAGTCCCGAAGCCCTTGTCCCTATTTGGAGAGGCCCTTGATACCGGCAGACGGGAATCCATCACCCACCTAAAGCAGAGACGTCCGCACAAATCAGGAAGAGACGCTCAGGCGAGCAGCGGCCCCGCCCGCCTCCACGCCTCGAATCGAGGCGCTCCTCTCCATGATTCGTTGCATCTTACCGTTATGCCACGGAGATGTGTTGCCAACAAGGTGCTCGGTCAGTATGCACAGCACACTCGACAGCAATGATACTCCAACAACATATTCGATTCAAGGCCATGCATTTTGACCCATTTCCGGGCTTTTGATTGTCATTATACAAAGATCTATTGTCTACAGCGATTGATGGTGACAAGTGACTCCCGCCAAATGAGTTTTGATCGGAAGAACCCGAGAGAAATAGTGCTACGAGAGGATGGTCGGGAGTAATGCCACCGGAGATGAGGTCGTGGCGCGGAAAGAGGTTTAGTCGACGGAGTATGAGATTGGTGTTTCGGAAGCGACTCGGTACGGGATAGGACCGGTCGCTTATCGTTTGTTGAAGTGCCATGAGATCGGGAATTCACTGGGAAAGAAAAGAGAGATCAGCGCTGAGCCGGTCTCGGCAGGAGAGATCAACGTACCCCTCGTCCATGTTTCCGTGGTTGAGGGCAGCGAAGAGGCTGGGAGACATGTCAAGGCTTCCCCAGTCGCAGGTCGGGCACTCGTCTGCGACTTGAGCTTCTTGTACGTTGCCGTTCTGGGTGTTGGTAATTGTGAGCCATTGACCGCAGTTGCCACCGCCATCGCCGTTGGCACCGCCATGAAGGTATTGGGGAGTGTTGAGCGCCACGATCTTGTCATCGTCGTTGTTCCACTGTGATGACCATTATCAGCGACTATTCTGCTATAGGCAGGACTTGATGACTCACCCAGCCGCAAGCGCCTTGGCCGGTCGCGAAGTAGGTAGCTCGGCCAGAGTGGGTCATTCGTTTCTCGAGGACAGCGTTGTCGACCGGCGCAGCAGCAACGAACGAGGTCGCGAGGAGGGCGATGAAGAGTTTGCCGAACATTGTAATAATGTTTTGATCGAAAGGGTTGGGTGTGGGGCTAGCTCGGTAGGTTTGTAGTTTGAATGGAGTTGAGTGAGTGGATGAGGATCAGATTGAACGTCCAGAAGCAGCAGTCTTATACCTTTGCAGCGAGCTCTCAGACCGGCGAATGCAGCCGAGAACGACTTTTTGAGGCCCATCGTCCTCGTGGGGTTTCACCACCCCCGGACGACCCGAAGACAGCGATGCCTTCTTTCCAGAAATGGGGTAGGACACCTCTTTCGGCCTCTCCCCGTTTTTATTTGGCCAAGATCATCCTATTCCCACATGTCGGATCTACTGTTCCTGGTATCGGACAAGCCCGGTGTCGAGGTACCCCAGTTTCGCTGGCGTAAAGGAAACGATCCATGAAATGGGGGATTCAAAATTGGGGTCGTCCCTCTGATTATTTACCCTCTTTGTCAGGAACGGGCGAAGTCTTTTCGGGTAGTCCGGGATATAGGTTTTCAGAAAACAGGGCACCCGAATCGTCGATCCTCCGGGACCTAGCTTCGTTGAGCTCGGCTCGAGGGTTCCCGAGATTGAGCAAGTTCGTCTTGTGTCAGCTCGGACGAATTGGGCATCTCGCTCCAAGACCAGGAAGTTCGTGGTATCCGTCGGTTCATGCCGGTTCATCCGAGAACCGCCGGACAGCCTTTTTTATCGCTCCTGTATCAATCAAATGGGGGACTATACAAAGACAAGGCATGAGAAGCAAGAAGCAGTGCGGGATCAGTGTGAATATGCAAGAATCGCAATTGTCCGTGGTGCGATGCCGCTCGGATATCTTGCCGGTAGTTCATTGCGTTGACTGCGGCAAACCCCGCTCGCCCAAATCCTTCAGGGCAGCTCGAACCTCGATAATTAGCGGTCCGCCGCTGTCGTTCACTCATCAGGCGTCAACCAAAGTAATGACACTTCGAACCTGATCCTCCCCGACCCTTCAGCAAGCTGCCGCCATTGGCCAGAGGAACGGGGTACCCGACTTCCCCTTAAATTCGGAAGACATAGTATCGCCGGGGGAATCGCGCCGTTCTCGCCGAGTCAGCTCTCGTATCGATATTTCCGCGTGTCTGCGCCTGAAGAAAGAGTTTTGACAGAGATCCCTCATGAGGCTGAAGCAGAGCACGAGGCGCCATGCAAGGGTTCGCCGAGACTTGATGAGCACATTAGGGCAGAGTACGCCCGACTACGGCCGTAAAAAATGAGTAAAGCAGTAGGCGCCACAGCAGATAGGCGAAATGACACAGGATGCATGCCTACTCGTACCTTCGCCTTTCCTCAGGCCCAATTTAGTTACGTAATAGACGAGAGAGAAATTCATCTGTCCTGTTTCAGCAATTCAAGTTTCATCTTCCTCCCGGATCAATCATGAAGTAGACTCCGCTTGCTCGCCATGAGTGACTTTTATGAGTCCTTCGCTTCTCGAATACTTTTCATGAAAATCAGGCTGTAATGTACGCTGACCCTCATACGGGAGACACGGGAACTGCAGTATGCACTGTACCGACCCGGACCATCGGAGGAACCGGCAAACTGGAGCGGGGGAAGGGAGTGGACTCCGTAGAAGGTGGAAGTAGTCTGCGACGAAAGAATACCAAGAACAGACGAGGATGGGGAAATCTACCGGTAAATGTCCTACAGTAAGTGATGTAACGCTGTTGGCCGAACCGGCTGATGGGACAACAGCATCATCCTGAGCAATGCGAAGGATACGATGCAGCTCGACAACCTCCTTCAGCAGTCATGGAAGAACCACCCCAGCGCGTGTGAGCCGGCTCTCGCCGTCATGCGTCGGGTTTGGCTTTGCGAGATGCGCGGAGTTTCGACGGGATGGCGCAATGCAGGTGAGTACTTGGGTAGACTGCGGCTGAGGTTCAGTCGACTCGCATTCCTTCTGGCCGGCATACACCTTGCTGCTCGATCCCTCAAAACATCTCCACAAACCGACAACCTCAGAGCAAGCCAATTCGCGGCTTATTCCGTCCACTCCGACCTTCTCAACTCGCTTTCACCAATCGCGACATGCGACCGTTTCAGCCTGCCTTGCGTGCAAATTCAATTATCCTTCACGCGTTGGCTTAAACCCCGCCAGCTTCAAGCGCCTCACCCAGACTTCCAAACTCGGGAAAGCTCCCACTTGCGAAAAGCATTGTGGTCGATACTGCATGAGCTGTATGAAGGAGAGTGCGCCGAGGGATCCCAGGACGATGACACTGAGCGAACTTAACGGGGTGGACTGTGAACAAGATCTCGTGCGATGCCATCCACGAGACGTGGACGAATATGGAGATCAGCGAGGCAGATTCGGCGGACCCGTCTGTCGACCTTGCCGCCGAGCAGCACTTCATGCTCACCTCTGCATCATACTCACCGAATGCGCAAACAAAGGTCCCGTCCATGGTCTGCACTCGATATGGTGGAGCTTGGACAGGAACAACTTTGCATATGAGAATTACGTGGACGATTCGGTCGGCACGGCAGCGGAGATGGCGCATCTCGTGGTGGAGGAGCATTGGCTTTGGGACCACACGAGGTGGAGAGAGCTGATCCACCCGGCGTGCGCATTGCAAAAGGATGAGCGACGGCTGAGGCGAAACTACCTGCGCGGACTTGGAGTGGCGAACGAGACGGACCACCTGCACCGGTTGTCCCTGCAAGCTGATATCAGGGGCGAAGAGATGTTCTCATTCGAACAGGATGATGAGGAGATGATGTGTCTGTGCAGAGAATGGGACACAGAGGATAAGGAGGGGGTCGATCTGGCGGACGAATCGAGCGACGACGGCAACGATTTTGAGGAGAATACTCTCGAGCCCAGAGTAGGTCGATGCGTATGGACACTGCTGATCGCTAGATTCGTCGCAAGCTATACGAGGGCGTCATCAATGATTGGGCAAACGACCGAATACATTTCGGGTTCTGGGTCGCACCATCCGACGAAGTCCGACAGCTTGTTTTTGGTGACTCAGCGGTCCATACGCAGTTCCAAGCACTTGCGTCCAAATCCTCTCATCCATTTCCCAATCGAACAGACGGCTATACTCCCGTCAATGCCGCCGATGCGTTCGACTCACTCATCTGCCTCATCCCGCAAAGAAAGGACTCTACCATTATCGATCCCTTCCTCCCGCCCCGGCGACTTCTCAAGGAATTGCAAGTAGTCTTCGAGCAAAAACTACGCAGTCGCATCTTCGGCGTACTTGGCGAGATGGTCGACGGTATACGTTACTCCTTCGCGACTGAAGAGGAGGCGGACCTGAACGCGTCGAAATGGGATGTGAAGACGGTGTTGGCCGTGATGAGCCGCTCAACGGCATGGGTGCATGGAGAACTGGCTCGTACAGTAGCAAGACGATATGGAGGGCCTGAACCGGCTTCTCGAAAAGCGAACATAATGGAGGATCCGCAAGTCTCGCCGAGGGTTGAGGTGGTGCAAGACGACGAGATGGAGGACCAGGACTATGGGATTCAAGAAGTTTCCTCGAACGCTGCTTCTCCTGAGGAGGAGCCGGTGGACCCGAGATCAAGGTGGCCGATACAAGAGGAGTCTACTGCCGGCCAGGAAACTCAAAGCATTCAACGGCAAAAGGTCTTCTCTGGTGGGAATCTGAACAGGCCCGTAGAGTTGCCGACGCCGGAAGGCTCGCCGAACTTTGGCAAGCGCAAGCTTCCCCCTTCTCCAAAGATCCAACACATCGACCGCACCGCGCCTCTACCGTCTCCGCCCGACCAGCCGATCCTCTTCCCCGATGTTTCGCACAAAGTCCGCACCTCGGAGCACAAACCCGGATTTGCGCCTCAGCATCAAAACCCTGACCTCAGGAATGACGGCAAATCGTCTCCTCAGTCCATGCCCGCTTCCGCGAGCACGAGATCTACGATCAGTAACGAGCCTCTCCCTACCACGCCTGAAGACTCTGATCGCCGGCGACCCTCTGATACGAGCGATACTCTGCTCGGTGAGATTTTTGCGGATGCTCCGTCCCCAATCTCGTTCTACTCGGACGGGTCTTCCATAATGACCGACACCGACTCGGATGCGTCCTCCCTCGCCCCGCTGAGCGTCGGGAACAAAAAGCGGCTGATCACTGCCACCGCCGAAATCCCGTGGATCCCGTCATCGGAGCATCAACTCGGCCCGCTGGCGACGCATATGATAATGTCAGCTTGGTATGATGCGAGAGCCAAACTGAGGGAGTGTAGGTGTTCGATCTGTCTGAGGGCGAAGAAGAGGACACTGGAGGAGGCGTTGGGCTGGGCTGATGCGTGGGTGGGTGAGGGTGGGAAGAAGGCGCGTTTGGGTTGAGGGATTCTCTCTGCTTCGAGATCATCCATGTGGACAAGGGCTTCCTTCGTGACGACCGCGAATGTGTATCATACCCCGCATGCATATGTATTCTGTGACGAACATGAGCGAAGCTAAGTTGTGCAAGTTCATGAGGCAGGAAACCGTGGGAGACCACGCCACATTTCAACAAGGGGCCGGAGGATCCCATCGCATTTCTCTCGTCTCCATTTGATGAAGTGGTTGCTCACCCTCTTCACCCGCTTACTCACCCCACGCTCTCGGCATCTTGCACTCATGACATCCCCAGCCGCACTCGACACATCTCAGCCCAAACGCTCCCGTAGTCCACAAGACTTGGGCGAAGGTCCCTCTTCGCCCCCTCGAAAGAAGCCCGATCTCGAGGAGGGAGCACTGAATACCGACAAGGTAGATCCCCAACCCCGCGACGAGGAGTGGCGGAGAAGGAAGCGGAAGATTGGGGCGCATAGGAAGGGGAGGGAGTATAAGGGCGTTGATCGAAGGGGTTTACCGCGGACGATGGTGGAGAACGATGGTGGACAAACAAAATCAGGGACCAACGGGGCTCAGAAGAGCGGAGACACTAGAGATCAGGGTGAAGAAGGGGAAGGGAAGGTTAGACTGCCGAAGAAGAAAGCTGCGGTCCTAATCGGGTCCGTCGTCCCCGCTTCCCTCCGTGAGGGGTAGCTGATGGGAGCAGGTATTGTGGGACAGGATATTCGGGCATGCAAATGTCGGTTAACCTACTTGCTGAAAGCGTGGAGAAGCAGCTGATGTGTGCGAGATAGACAGATCGACGGGGCCCAGACTATCGAGGGCGACCTGTTCACAGCGCTTGTGAAAGCCGGAGCCGTTTCGGCGGATAATAGCGATGATCATCGCAAGGTGGACGTTCAGAGAGCGGCGAGGACGGATGCGGGGGTGCATGCTGCTGGGAACTGGTGAGTATACCTCCCCCGTCATCCAGCTGTCCTCTTGCATCGCCGTTGCTGGTTGGTGATCAACGGGATTGGAGATAGCTGATGAAGACGCAGTATCTCGATCAAGATGATCCTCACCCCAAACATTCCGCCTGAACACCCCAGTCTCGCATCCTACGTGAACACCTTCCTCCCCGAGCAGATCCGAATGTGGGGATTTGTGCGGACCATGAAGTCGTTTCAGGCCCGCACGTATGCTTCTTACAAGCTTGTCTGGTTTCCAAAGCTGATTCGGTGCAGAGCATGCGATTCCCGGATATACGAGTATCTCCATCCGTCCTACTGCCTCCTCCCGCCCTCCTCATCCGATCCCCTTGCCAAGCAGCTCGACGCCTCGTCTCCTAGCTGGCGCGATAAAGTCGGGCCAGCGGCTGCGTTCGCCGATGCGTCCCCAGACCTACCGCCTGAAGGGGAGGGAAATCAGGCGGACCCGAAGCAGCGAGGGGAGTATGAGCGGCGGAGGGCGTGGAGGGTCGATGAAGGGACGGTGAAGCGGTTCAGAGATCTGGTTGCGGAGTTCAAGGGGACACAGTGGGTTACGCTCACAGCGAGGCAGATAGAAGATCTGGCTGATGTGTGAATAGTAATTTTCACAATTACACGGTCGGGAAACCGTTCAATGATCGGACTGTCAAGCGGTATATGATTCGCTTGGAGGTGAAGGATCCACAGGTTTATGGCGAGATCGAGTGGATCTCGGTACAGATACACGGGCAGAGTTTTATGCTGCATCAGATTGTGCGTTCCTTCTCGCTTCATCGGGCGCAGGGCTGATGGACGGTATAGCGAAAGATGTTGTCCTGTGCGATGTTGGCTTGTCGGACGGGTTCGCCTTCCTCCCTGATTCCTGAGACCTTCGGTGTGTCCTCAAACCCGTTTCCCATGCCTCCTTTGCCCTCCTCCTCGGGATTCTCCCCTCCTATACCCTGCCCCGGGTCCTGCCTCCCTTCTCTCCTACTCCTCTGTCCCATCTTCCCCACCTCCCCCTCCTCATCCACCCCCCTTCCCCTTTCAACATCCCGTTATCGCCCTTTCAAGTTGATTGAATGGAGGCTGATACTGCCCAGGTCCCAGGCGGATACACATCCCCAAAGCCCCACCTCTCGGCCTTCTCCTCGAAGCACCCCAGTTCAGAACATACAACGAGCGGATCCACGACAAGACCAATGGACTTCAAGAAGATCGAGATCCGGTGGACTTTGGGCTGTACGCCGAGGACATGCAGGCGTTCAAGGTGAAGTATATTTACGAGAAGCTGCGGCAGGAGGAGCTGGAGTCACACGTGTATGTACTCGAGTTTTCGGCAGGTCGGGTGCTCACGATTTGTTCAGGTTTCACAAGTGGATCAGACAGATGGACTGCTCTACCTCGAACGTGCTCTCCTTCTTGAAGTGAGCTTCTAACCGGAAGGGAGAAGTCAGAGTTGACGATGATGCAGTACACAAGGTGTCATTCCGCCTGAGGCGGAGACTCCGGGTAGGAAGCCGAAAGCTGAGAAGGAGGAGGTTTACACTGCAGACAATGGGAGCGATGAGGAGGTGGATCAGGATCTGCTGAAGCGTGGGGAGCTGGAGGGGTGACCCAGCGTCTACATCAAATCAGCTCTTAGTGGGCCAAGTTGATCGCCTCAACCCTCACCGACTCGCTGCCATATACAGTCGCTTGGCTTGCACAGCTACAGCCCTTATGCGATCTCGGGCTGGGACGGCAACTGACGGACGCAACAGCTGATCTGATCTGGTTGGGCGCAGGGAAACAATTACGTCTGTGTATCTATGATCAGGCCAAACAGATCCAGGCGCTGGATGCGGCGTCTGAGTGCCCATCCTATGAACTCAATCCATCTCCGCCTTGTAATGTCTGGGTACAATGGCTGATGTACCGCCTCTGACGATGTAGTGGACACACCTTCGGCTCTCATACTTGGTCCCACGCGGATCTCACCACACTAGACGAAGACGTCATCAACAGCGGTACGTACCTCCATAATTCTCGATCATCGCTGACCTGACGCTCCCTCTTCTTCTCCTTACCTATCCCATTGCTCGCCCTCGTTTCTGTCCATATCGCCTCGTGACCACAGAGCTTCAAAAAGTCGAAGACGCCTTTGTCAAGATCCTCGGTGTCGACCCGCTCTACTTCCATCCGCCTTATGGGAACCACAACGATCAAGTCCTTCAGGTTCTCGCCCAGCGGGTTTACAACAGCATGTCCTCGTCGTCAAGTCCCTCACACTTGTGGTCTAACGAGTGTTTGTCCAGAGGTCTTCCTTGGTCCGACGATACCGAGGATGCAGTTGGCGAGTCTGTCAGCTATTCCGAGGGAGATCTACGACGGTGTGATCAAAGACTATCCCAACCCGCATCTCATACTCAACCATTCTCCCAACCAGAGCAGTACGTCCACACTCCCATGCCTCTTCATCGCACCTCCGCATCGCCATCAACTTGCTCCTCCCTGGACAATGAGGCGGATCTGGCTGACGAGAGTAGCCTCTGGCCAACTCCTGCCGTATGCGATCCCGAAACTCACGAGTGCCGGGTACAAACTCGTCGCGGGTATGTCTCTTCACGTGCCCCCCCCCCCCGGGGGTCAGGTAGGATATCCGTACGAGTACGTCGGAGAACCCGGTACCTAGGACGATACTTGGACTTGCTCATAAGCTCCTCGGGGGGCAGGGGGGGACCATGGACAATGAAAGGTTCGGATAATCACGATCCCCCCATTTGCGAATACACTCCTCGGACACGGACACTAGTACTGCTTTTAGGAAGATGTAGCCATGACTCGAATGACAGTAGTAATGCATCATCATACTGTACAACAATATCGTAGGTATCTTCGTCATCGTCCTCGTCATCGTCCTCGTCATCGTCCTCGTCATCGTCCTCGTCGTCGGGCTCGGGCTCGGGCTGGGCTGGGGTAAGGGCAGTGGGCTGGAGAAGGGGTAGGGGCAGCTCATATCTCGTCAAAATCGATATACGCTTCGTCATCCCTCTCCACATCCACCGCATCCTCACCTTCATCCACTGTAAGCACACTCTCCATCCTCCCCGCCTCCATCCTTCCCTCGCCATACTTCGAGTGAGAGCTGACATCCAAAGCTCGTCTCCTCCACTTGCCCAAGCCCAACCATCCTTTCCCCTCGCCTCCTCCACTCACACTCGTGCCCACACTACCCTGAATCTGGGGGAGCGACTCGACCGAGTTGGTCGGGCTCGGACATAGGACCGATACGCTCGACGCGTCGTCCGAGATCATACTTCCCGGACTTGACGAGAGGGTGCCGACCCCGATGCCGATCCCCAAAGACAGTGAGTCGTGCGGCATGGTGAGGGGGTTCGGCTGTCGGAGACGGGATGCGGTGGGACGGCGTTGGGGTCGTGGTGGCGGGAGGAAAGAATGGCTTGGCGGTGGGTTAGGGAATTGGAGCTGGAGGGGCGTGGGCGAGTGGGTGTGACGGTGGGTCAGGGTGGGGAGGTTTGGTCGGCGGGGTGACTCTTTGGGCGGGTTCGTAAGTGTGGATGTGGAGGTGGGGGTGGAAGTGGAATTGGTAGTTGCAGTGGGATGGGAAGTCGATGTGGCAGTGTCGAGGGAGGACAGGCTGCGTAACCGGTCGCGGAGTCGCTCGCTCGGTTGACTGGCCGTGGTCATGGTATTCTCTGGCGAAGCGGGGAACGACCAAGTAGCGAGCACCGCCACGTCGCTCACCGAGCTCGTTGACCCCAAACTCGGTCTTCTCGAATGGCTTTGTATCCGATCGCGAACCGGGATGACCAGAGTCGACCCAGAGCGCGGGGAAGCCGGTGGGCGGGGACGGGAAAGGGGTGGCATAGACGCGTGCTGGGGTGGAGGGACGGAGGATGTCGCTGATATGGGTAGGTTCGGAGAATCGGGTTCGGAGATGACGGCTATCCTTGAGCTCTGCCTGTACCTCGGTCGAACGACGGGTGAGGGCGGGATCGAGGGTGACGGGTCCGGCTCGTGAGCTTCGAGCTCGGCGAGTGTGGGTAGGCTAATGGCAGAAACCGAGGCGAGTGGGTTCCGCGAGAATTCCTGGAGTCGACCCATTGGAGAGGGCCCGGGTCTTCGGGATGCCAGCCCTGGTGGTAGGGCAGATTGGGATCGCCTATGACTCGGTCGACTTGGCGTCCGTCTCCCCGTCTCCGAGGTCTTGGTCTCGCGAATGGAAGCGCGCCAGTGGAGCGGTTCCCACCCGCCCGAGACATCATCTGCTGAGGCGCTTGGTAGGAGGTTACTCAGCGACGCCGAAGGGTGGAGTTTCGGTCTCCCAGGGGACTCTGCGTTCTGGCTGGTATTGGCGAGTGAATCACTGTATGAGGAGGAGCAGTCACGGTGCCGCGGGGGGTAGAAGACGGGTGGGGAGGTGACTATCAGGGCTTGTATGCCGAGGAGGGAGAAGGCGCCCATTTCGGCTTCTATACATTTCTTTCAGGTTGGGTGGTATTGTAAGTCTGAGGGGTGTTGTGGATCAGCTGAGGATGATTGAGAGTGATGAAGGGAGGACGAGGCGACTGACGTTTCCGACGCTTACCACGTGACGCGGGTGTGGTGATGGGATCAAAGGACGGCGGTGCGAGTGGGTAGGAGAATGTTCGAGGTGTTTTGATGTGCCGGTGGGCGGCGTGCGGGGAGTGCTTGAGTGATGGAGCGAAGGAAAGCGTTACGAGAAAGAGCGTTAGTGTCAAGTCGGGATCATGTTTCATAAAGCGGGGATCACAAGAAACCCGAAGCGGAAGAGTCGAAAGGTTCAATGGAGATGAGGAGGATGAAGAGGATGGTGATGAGACGAGTTTGTGAGGTAAACCAAAGCCGGACCTCACCCCGCCCGAGCCCGAACCGCCGAAACGCCTCGCGGCTGAAACAGTCGTACCCAGTCTACTCTCCTCAATCGACATATCTCAACCGTTCGGGACCGCCCCGGAAGATGGAAGTGAGATGACTCGGTGGAAGGGGGTTGTTTGGTTCCAGACGGAGAGGCGCTCTGTGGGGATCGGCCCGGATTGCGGGTGCGATCGTGCTGCCCCTCCCGAGCTCACAGACTTGCAGACGCACGGAGCAGCAATGCATGGAGATGGACAAGTCTACAACTTGGACGGCTGACTGCCCCGAGACTGAGCCATGAGCCTCTCGCCCAAGACCAATATACAACCTCCACCAAAGACTACCCTCTCCCCGATCCCGTGATCCTGCACGAACGCCGCGATCTCATCGGACTCTGCACCAGGCTGGAACCATACCGCCCGAGGCTCTGTGCTGGCTTTCGATGCAGGAGAGGATGAGGCAGGGAAGGGGAAGAGGGATTCGAGGATTGGGAGACCCTGGACGGGGTTGATGATGATAGATATCGAAGCGCTCGGCGGTGATGAAGGTCTTCAAGGCTGGTGTAAAGGATGTCATCTCGACTGGTATCGACTGTGGACTTCTCCAAGGGTGTGTTGCACAAGAGAAGACGGGAATTTAAAGCTGAATCATCACATGCAGTCACGCCCCTTTGCGCGATGTTGCGACATCATTGATCCGACAGACTTGTTTACAACAAGCTAAAGATACAACATCCCATCCGAACCCAGTCTGCCATGCTCTCTTACTTCTTCCACTTCCTCCCATCCACTTTTCGGGTAACAGCTCGCTCCGCCTTGACCTTCTCTGGCGACTTGAAGAAGCTCGTAATTGCCGGCTGCTAGATCTCTCTCAGCGACAGATCACCGCAGCCTCCTAGGCTACCCACTGCTTTGTTCGTATCGTCAGATGGCGTCCGCCGGATGACTTTTGTCTGATGACCACCTCGCTTCTCTTGCTTCTTCTCTTGCTCCTCCTCGTCCGCCACTACCTCAGCTGGTCGACCTCGTTTCCGCTTCGAACCAGCCTCGGCCTCGATCGAAGGCTTCTCTTCTTCTGTTGCTTCGGGGTTCGGCGCATTCGAGTCGTCCCCCAGTCCCTTCTCACCGTCGTGGGCAGTCACCTCTGTGTCGATGCCCTCAGCCTCCTCTTTGATCTCGGCCTTGGTAGGCTTCTCTGTCTCCTTTACGGGAGTCCGAGGTGATGCCGAGTGATCGACCCCTTTTGCGGGTGACGCCTGCTGTTTGTGGAAGAACGACTTGATCCCGTCGGACCGTTCTGACACGGGCTCAATAAAGGTGGGCGAGTTGTTGCCGATCTTCCCGACCTCGGGCGGTACCGGGAAGCTGGACAGGGCATCAGCAGTTTTCTCATTACGATAAACCGACCGCGCTCACCAATCCAGACCCGCCGTTCCCTTCAGCAAATCCCCCGTCCCCCCTTTGCCATCCTCCCACCCCTTCACCTCCCCCAAATCCAACCACTTGCCCACCTCCTCCCACCCCGTCAAGATACAAGGCATCCGATCATGCAACCACCTAATATCCTTCGCCGGGACAGTCGTCAAGATCGTAAATGTAGCCAGCGGCACAGGATTGCCGGTAGGGTAAGGTTCTCGCGTGTCGAGGGGATCGGAGGAGGGTTTGAAGCGCGATTCGACGGGGGATTGGTAGGTCACGGAATCCCAGAGGCCGGCGAGGAACATTAGGGGCGGGGAAGCGTTGGTGTGTTTGGGTGTTAAGGGGAGACGGGTGAAGTGTGCGATCTTGGAGGAGGGTCTCTTGAGCCATTCATAGTATCTGAGTCGGCATCATGACTCTGTCGGGGTGGTAGGGCTGGAGAAGGAGCCCACCCTTGCGCCGGGACGATACACCGCTTGTACCCCTTCAGAGCATGCCACATCCCACCAGACGACGGGTCACTACTCCCTCAGCCGGGTGACATTCACTTGCTGAGATGACTCACAGCAAGCCTTCGGATCGAGCATTGATCGTGTTCAGCGGACCAGATGGGGGATGTTTCGTCCAGTGCGGTACAAGGCCCCACTGCCTGACCGGGCCCAACCTCAAAAGTCATAATGACAACCGCCCGGAATCGCTCACATAGTCTCGATCATCGGTTCTCCCGACTCGTGATCGCGCCGAATCACCGGAGCTCGTTGATGGGGTGCCATATTGTAGCTGAACAGTCTCATGAGTATGTTGCGAACGGGAAAGGTTAGAGTCACTCGCTTTGGCCGGTAATCCTGCGGTCTCTCCCATCGCCGTCGTCCGCCGTGATTGAACATCCGAGGTAGTTGATTCTCGAGTGCATCGTACACCTCCTCGTTGCTCAGGGCGAGCGAGTACCGCCCGCACATCGCGATGACCTCTTGGCTTACGCGAGCCCAGTTTGCTGGCCCTAGGGATGGAGGGAGTCAAGAATGACCAAATGTAATGTTCAAATTGGGGATTCCGTGCTTTCTTTTTCAGCACTTTCATTCATATCGCTCGAGGACAGCAGAAGAAGAGGAAAGTATCATGATTGCCCCAATGTCGATCCCGCCCCTTGCCCGACATGCCAGTAGCACTCCCCTCACCAACCTCCCACCCACTCTTCCCGCCCCTCTCCCCCACACCGAATCGATGCGTTGGTATCCCGGCTTCCGGGACGTCACCTTCTCCACGATCATCATCGATCTCGAATCCCTAGGTGAACGAGAGGCTTTTCCTAGAGGTAAAAACATCGCTCCCCATGGGCCTCGTCCAAGCTGACATGGCACTCGACAGTAGTGGATGGAGTCCGACTCGATCTTCTTACCCGAAACCAGCGAGGGCTTGACTCCCCAACCTCATCGACCGCCTTCGCCCGCTGCGTCCCGAGTCAAGCTCCTCATCCTCGTCCTCGTCTTGACTAGCTGCACCAGTGTACAGACTCCCGAAGCTGAATGCGGCGATCCGAACTGGTATCTCCAAGTTTGGAGGATCGGCGTTCCCGAAACTCAATTGGACGAGCCCGAGGGTGAGCCCTTCACCACTGATTGTATCGCCCTGGCTGATCTATGCTGCTTTTCGGACGCAGCGTTCATCCTCCCCCAGACGTCGCATGGACCGCTCCACTGTACGACTCCTGCCGACATCTACCTCCTTCTCAAGTCGAGCGACTTCATCGCACACGACCTCGACCCGGGCACCGCTTATCAGGGATGTGATGACGAGGATAAAGAGGTTAGGTTGGAGCTAGTGTTGAAGCGGTCTGTGGAGATCAACCCGGCGAGGGAGATGAGGTGTTCTGTACGGGAGAACGTCCTGCTCGGTATGTCAAGAGCGCTGTGGATGGTTGGGGTTCTTAGTCTTCATCAGGCGTGTCGCAGCGAGATACGAATCTCTACGAGCACTTGCAGTCGGAAGAGACGCGAATGACCATCTGCGACACGATCCGAGCGTTCTACGAAGACGAGGTCCGGGGTGTCTACGATGGCGGGAATGACTGTCAGTCCGCCTCCCTCTTCATCTATCCAAGCTGAACTCCTCAGACATCTTCGACCACAAACGAGTCGGAACGCCATCTATCCAAGCTGAACTCCTCAGACATCTTCGACCACAAACGAGTCGGAACGCCCCGGTGTATGCGAGTAGTATGATGCCGATTGAGATGGTGGAGATGAGTTTGGGGAGGAGTCTGGGGGAGTTTAGGGAGGAGTGGGAGGGGGCATTGGCCGCGGGGTTGGCGAAATAGGTGAGTATCCGGTCATTGGCTTGTTAGTGTGGGCTGATGGAGCTATGGACAGATATACATCTCGTACAACGCCCGTGGCCTCTGACACAATAGTCGTCATATTCCACATCGGTACAACATCGTCATCGCACCCATATGACGACACCGTCTCATCAAACTCATCGTTCAACAGCGTCTAATCTACTTGTGATACAACACCGTCTAATCATACCTAAGGAACAACACCGTCTAATCATACTTTACTTATGATAGAATACCGTCACATCGTACAACGCCCTCGGAGTCTGGCACATCGTCAAATTTCGTACTGACATAACGTACAACACTAACCATAACTCCATCGCCGCCTCAGAACCTCTCCATCAGCCTCCTATTCAGCCTACCGTGCTATCAGCAGCAAATCGAGCTCGACAGGCTAGCGCTCACTCCGCCTCGGCCTGCTGCGCCGACGGCCTCCTGTCCTGGTAAGCAGGTAGGAAAGCCGGCTGCTTATCCTTGGCGTGCAAAAATGCAACGGACGAAGCCCTGCGACTCTCAATTCGCCGAAAAGCAAAGTTTTGGGATAGGGCGTACTGCTCTGACGCGCAGCGAGGCCCCGACGTCGAGCTCGGCTCGGAGGCTCTGCGGACTACTTCGATCTCTACGACTGGACTCAGTCCTTATGGGCTGGGATGTGGGAGGGGGAGACTGACTCTTCCCTGTCTCGACTTTGGTCTGCTCGGTCATGATGCTGAAAGTGAGGAGGAAAGCAATCACTGAGCGGTACACGAGGTTGAACTCTGGAAAGAAGAACTAGTTTAACGGGCTGTTGCGGGTGGCCAATGCTCTGATATACCTTCGACCGGTTTATGCAGCTGCTCCGCTGTCCGGCGAATAAAGGAGGACTAGGGGGCGAGGATGAAAGGATCAATGGTCTCGAACGAGTAGGCGATGCGGCAAGGACGACCTTACGACGCCAGTGGCAGAATAACTCCCGATTCAGCTTCTAGCATGAAACGCATCCAGTCCAAGATGATTAGATCAGAACGAGCTGACGGGCATAACTATCATCACGGTCGATCGGTCACTCATCATACAGATCTACTTGGCTTCTTAACGACCGCTACTCCTTCTTCTGCCCGTAGACCATATTCACGACCCCATCCTTCGCAGTCTGCGCCATCCCCGCGACCTGCTCCGTCGCGCCCTGCGCCATCCCCGCGACTTGCTCGTACATCCCCTGGCCCTGGCCTTGGGTATCGTTACCAGGGCTGGCCGCGTCCCTTGTATCGTTTGGCTGGAGTTTACTCTCCATCCTGTGAACCATCAACCACGCAAGAAGAAGCTCGGAGCAAGAATACGAAACTCGCGAAGGTGGGGAAGTGGAGAGGTCGAGAGATGGAGGGGTAGAGAGACATACTGATCGACCTTCTCCTCCGCCCATTCTCCAGTGGACTGCTGACCACTGGGCTTCAGCGCATTCCCGATCGCGCCCGGGCCCGGGCCCTGACGGCCAGTATCGTGCGTGAGGTTCGGGTTCGCCGCGTCGGAGTTTAGTGCGTCGAGGGGCTTGGACTCGCCCGGGATGTAGGACGCCGCACTGCAAGATGATCAGCTCTTCCCCAAGAGCTGGTAGCCTGGGATGGATAGAGAGAGTATGGAGGGAAGAGGGGAGGAGGGAAGGTTGAAGGAGGGAAGGTTGAAGGAGGGAAGGGAGGATGGGAGGAGAAGTTGAATTGGGAGGAGGCGGACGGACGTGTCGAGAAGGTCTTTGCCTTGATCAGTATAGCTCTTCGCGCCCTCCGGCTTGACTGCGTTCGCAGCTGTAGACGTCAGCTTGCCGCTTCGATGGGAGACGAAGTTGAGGAGTCTGAAGGATAGGATGCGAATGAGATGGAGAGGGTTGAAGAGGGACAGAGGACAGACCTTTCTTGGTGTTGGACTCGCGGAGGGACATAGTTGTCGACTTTGACTTCAATGTTGGTCCCAGACGGCATGAGAATGAGTGGGATGCGAGGCTTATATCTGGCATTTTGTGTTGGCTTTGAGATTGGACGCTTGACAAAGGAGTGATTAGCATCAAAGGAGTGGTGACGATGACGAGGATGATGTGTTTGCGATGGAGTGCGTCAGAAATGGATATGAGGTGTCCTTTCGGAGAGGGCATTCTTGCCGCACCACACCATTTGGTGGCCCCGCCACGGACGACGGACCGTCCCTCTCATCCGACTAGCTCCCGATCTTTCCACTGAAATGAAGATGAAGGAGGCTGTCGTGGCATTATTCGTGCATGGCGTTCCCTCGATAATGTATGATTCGGCGTATAGACGTGAAGACATAAAGGCATAACGCATAAAGGCGTAAGATCGAAGCCGAAAGACGCGAATTTTCGGCGATGGGATAGGCTCAGCGATGTGGCAGAGGATATTCGTGAGATCAGTGGGGATAGCGAGGTTGAGAAGAAATCGGATACACAAACGATGATGGACATGATGGGTATCCCGAGTGTCTTTGGTATCGGAAGGTGTCGTCTCGTAGACCGCCGTGTCCTGTCTTCAGAGCCCTTCCGTCCCCTTGTGCCTTCCCGCAACCATCTCCTTCAACCTCCCAAAGAACCCCTTCTTCTTCCCCTGACCCTGACTCGCGTTCAAAGTCGATCCTGCACCAGGGGTACCCGGGCGTGCCGGAATTCTCTTGGTAGAAACTTCCGCAGCGAGATCAACGATATGCCGTCCGGTCTCTTTCGATTCCTTCGGCTCGCGGTCATCCCGGAGGAACGCGATGGCGCGTTCACGTAGACTTGCCATTGAGCTGGGCTTGGCCATTGCTCGGCCGGAAGGGTGAGACGACCAGCCATCGCCTTTTCGAACCACGCCGGGGGTCGAGCCGAGCAGATCTTCGTATACTGCGCGACGTGGACTGATGATGTTGACAGGAGATGGGGCGGCAGGGATGATCTTGGAATTGCGAAGATTCGATTCGGATTTACGGGTAAGAGGCAGACGAGAGAGGCGGGTGGAGGAGCGTAAAGCGGGGGTAGACGGGACACCACGGAGTTGTGGTGGTTTGAGGGGGACGGTCATCGGCTCAGCTGTTGGTGGATCAGTACAATTTTTCTGAAACGGAAACTGGTCGTACGCGTATTGTTTCGCGAGTTGAGTTGTTCCGTGTCTATTTCCGTTCCAAAGAGCTTCGTGACCTGCGAGACTACAAGCACATCAGCGGGGATAGGATTGACTGGCAGGATACGAACCCAATGGCCGTTCCTTCTTTGTCTTCCCCTTCGGCCCATCTTCATCAATCCAGTCATTCGCCTGCTTGACGGTCTCTTCCGCCTCCGCGTATGTCATCCATTTTGGCGGGGTGGCGGGCTCGGCTTGTGTGCTCATCGCGCGGAGATGTGCCACAACAGCGCTTTCTGCCTGGGTTCCCTTGCCAGGGATGAGGCTCAAGCGGTGTCCAGGACTTGTCGGATTCTGGGTGATCTCGACGGGGAGACCAGGGATGGGCAGGATTGGCTCCCGTCCTTCTGCAAGGGCTCTGCGGGCGTCCTCGACGATGCCTAGAGATAAGTCAGCTGGAACAAGAGGGCATGAAAATGCAGACTCACGCTCAACATCCTTGACCCCTGTCATTGTAGCGATGATCAGCACGACATCCGAAAGGCCGAAGAGCACAACTCACAATGAGCGATCTTATCCAGTCGACCATCGAGCGCAAGAGCCTCGAAGCTTCTAGTCCGAGGAATAGGCGGTACTGCGGGCTCGGTCATCGAGGTTGCAGGCATGGATGTCTTGCCTGCGGACTTTGTGATGAGCGCCGTACGGAGTGACTTCAAGAGATGCTTACCCATGCGAGATGACCGCGTGGAGGTCTTCGGCGGAGCCACCAAGTCCCCGGAGAACTGCCTGAATCGAACGAGCTTCTCCTCTAATCTCAATCTTCAGCTATCTGTTTGACGATCTGGGTGGGATGTACGCACGGTCGCTTTTCATGATCTTCTCCCTGAGCTCATCGAGCGGGCTACTGGAATCGGTATTGGGGAAAGGCTTGCCTGTCACCAGGATATCGGTCGGTCGGGTGGCTGTGGGTCGTGGTCGGGCTGGGGATGGTCCAGTCGGGCCACTGTTACGGGGAGGGATCTCGCTGACGGTGGGAACGGCGCGAACTAGGGCTCTTTCAGCTCAGTCTGGAATGGCATCACGAAACTCTTTACCATTCCGCTGAGGTGACAATTGCGCGGGCCTGATCTCCGTCATCGCCGGCATCTCGACATTCACAACGACTGCTCTCGTCAGCAACGATTTTCTCACAGCAAGAGTAACATACCAGCCGCCTTCCCGGGCGAAGTCACCCTGACCTGCACATCTTCCTCCCTTACCTCAACAAGCGCCATCTGTCGCAATCCCAAACTTCGTCTTTGGTCGTCTCTCTTAGCTGTACTATCCTGAGCTGGGTTGAGACTCTGCGGTCGAGGGGGGTCTGGGGCAGGCCTCGTGATCGCTGAAAGGACATCACGATGGTTCCCCTTGGCCTTCTCCAGTTGGGAAGAATGTCTGACGCCTTCGAGCGAGCGCATGGTCTTGAGCGCGGCTTCCTCTTTCGTCTTTGGTGCAGTACCAGAGGACAACGTCGAAGATCGCTCGTTCAAAGCTTGGAGCATCTCGGTGGAGCCGGTCGCGGAGCTGTCATGGGTAGACACTGGCTGTCCAAGCTCGGCAAATCGGGCTGACGAGATACGTCGGATCACCTTGTGCTCGGCTACTATAGGTCAGCTTACAAGGACTAGGACAGCCCAAGAAGCCGGCGCCAGACTCACCGACAGCGGAGGACTCCTTGACTCGCAGCTCCTGCCCCTTCTTTATCATTTTGGTCGCTACGTCCAATCAGAATTAATCGCACCATCTCCGCACAGACTTACGAGTGGGATCCTGACTCTCCTTGTCCTCCCCGTCCGCAATCGCCAGAAGATCCTCATGGCTCGTCCACTTGATCACAAGCTTACTATCCTTCTTCGGGCTCGGCGTCCTCTCTTCCCACTGCACGCCCTGCAACCCCTCCCTCTGCCGAGCTTTCGGTCTGCTCACACTGGTATGCTGCTTGATCGACTCGCCCAGCGCGGTTGGAGTGCTCGCCCTCGATTGGTCTTTCGCGTCTTTCTTCTTGTTGCGGCACTTCTTGCCCTTCTTCTCGGTATCAGCCTTCTGGGCAAGCGGCGGCATTGGCTCATCCTCGATATCGAAAGATGCCGCTGCGCGCACAAAGTGTGGGGTTATGATGACGCTGGGGGCGGACGGTTGCAGGGCAGGGTGGTGGTAGGCTTGGATCGCCGTGATGCGATATGCTGGATCGGGGCAGATCATCGCGCGAAGCAGGTGTTGCATGTCTGTCAAAAGCGTCAGCGAGCCGTAGAAGAAATTATGCTAATCGGACATACCGTGCGGCATGAACCACTGACCGACCCATACTCCCTTCTTGGTACGTTCATGGTAGACCACGAGCTCGTCGGCAGTATCGAACTGCTCCTCTTCGTCCGCTTCAAAAGGTGTCCGCCCAATTAGGACCTCATACATGGTGATCTGTTGCCGAGCGTTAGTATCACTTAGGATTAAACATGGCTGACTTACGCCGAGCGACCACACATCCGATGCCCGCTCATCATGCGGCATACCCCTCGCTCTTTGCGGATCCAGATACTACCGGGATCCAGACGATCAGCCTCTGTATAATATCGTCCAGTATGCCTCACCTCTGGAGTGCCCCAAGAAATGGAACTCAAAAATGATCCCCTTCCTCCAGCATCCCACTTCTGCGCGAATCCAAAGTCCACGAGTACAGGTATATCATTGTGCGAAAGAAGCACATTGGCAGGCTTGATGTCGTTGTGGGTGATACCGCGTTCGTGCAGGTATCCTACGGCCGATGCGAGTTGGCGGAAGTATGGTGTTGCGCGGGAAGGGGGGAGGCAGACGGGGATGAGGTGGGAGAGGTGGGGCATGATTACCCTGCGAGAGGATCTTAGCCTTCTTCGAGGAGATGGTGCAACTACTGTACAGAGCATAGCTTGGGGTGATGACGAACGCTTCGAACTGGATGATACTGGGATGCGGCTCATGTCGAAGTGTCCGGATGATCTTCATCTCACCCCATAGTGCTCTCACCCTCGTCGCAGTCGTCTATCCCACCGAATGAGTCAGTAGGAACCCTGGCTTAGCATTTGGTTCACTCACAGGCGTCTTGCTGCGATGAACCAACTTGATAGCGACCTTTCCTCCCGCACCGCTCCCTCCGCCGGCAGCCGCCATCTTCCCCAGTCTCACCATCCCCGTCTTACCGCTAGTTCCCAGCGCGGACGACCTCACATGCTTCGGCTTACAAAGCCACACGCTCCCCCAATTACCGAAGCCGATCTCGGAGATGAACGAGAATCGATCGGCGAGCTGTTGGTCGGTGAGGGAGAAAATGTCGTCGGCAGACGCTGCGGCGGTGATATGCGGGTGGGTATTCTCCTCGAGCGGCATAGGCGAGGCGACCGCACGATGGGGACTGATGAGCGGATTCGGGATCGGTGCGACGCGCTTGACGCTCACGGGAGAGGTTGAGATGTAGGAGATGACATCGACAGCAGGGGATTGGGTGAAGTTGATGGATTCGGGCGAGTTGTCGTGATCATAAGCGAACGCGTCGCGCGAGTCGGCTCGAGACGGCTGGGAGGAGACGGTGTTCGTGCTGGCGTTGAAGGAAGAGGTGGGATTGGGAGTTGATGTTGAACTGGGGGTCTCCGAGGCGATCGAAGCTTGCAGTGAGGGGACGGCGGGGACATGGACAGTCTCGGGCTGTTTAGGTTTGGGATGAGGAGGAGTGAGGCCGAGTCGGAGTCGGATCTTGGATTTGGGTTTGTAGAGTGTAGGTTGAGGGGTCGAGATGGCCATCGAGAGTAGGATTGGACCGCGGGTGCCCACCTCGCCTGCCTTTAGTCGCCGGATAAAATGAAAAGATCGGATAGGGGTATCAGGCGGTCGTTATGCGTCGTATCGAGCGAACGCAAGGATTGTGTAATGAGTGTGAGGTGTGAGGCCTCGAAGTAAAGAGCGTCAGACGGTCGTAAATGGTTAGACGGGATATCAGAAGAAGACTAAGGATTCGCCCAACCCATCCTTGCGGTGTTAGGATCCATCAGAGTAGGACGTGACTTGTTGACATTGAGCGAGGTGTTAGAAGGTCATCCAACTTGTTCCTGCTGTCGCATTTAGCGTGACTGATTTCTTCCGGTCTATGTGGACGCGTTGGTGTGTGTGCAAGGTTGAGTGAGTGTTTCGCATCTTCGTAACACTAGATGGCCAGGTCCCTCGCCGCTGAAGACTTTACGAGTGCTCATGTGAAATTTGCGAAGCCGGTGTGTTGACTAGTACTGTCCCTGCTGGATGTCAGCAGTCGGTACCGGACGAGGCCTACCTTCAGACAAGAGCGAGGTTGGGAATGCAAGAGAGGCCGTCAGCGGACAACATTCAGGAACGATCAAACGCACGGATCCTCGCGATCAGACGCGTCGGGTAAGCTAGGCGTTTCATGTTGATGATACGCGGCCACATGGTAACGCGGCGATGACTAGCTTGAATTTGAAACTGAGCAACAGGATGATCCGGATATTTGCTCGGGTCACCGGATCGGGCCGATCGACATGGACTTCATCTGCTCTGAACTCCCGATAGCCCATGCCCATTATCCATATCATCCGTCTCTTCCGGAGACTTCACCGCGCCCGTTCCTCTTCCGGTTATTTCCGGCCGATCTAGCAAAGTCTTTTTGTTCGTCGGTGTAGCCGAGCCCGAAGAGCCGTTTGACGCGGGTTTCCGAGATTGGCTTGATGCAGGAGTGGGGTAGAGTTGCAGTGGTGGTGCGGCGGCAGTACGGGCGGTGTGTTGTAGTCTGCCCTTGTTAGCTATGGCACATACAACGAGTCGAACGGAAGCTTACGGATTGGAGGAGGAATAGTCGCAGCTGAAAGATGCGGATCAGCGGCATTCTCATGGACAGAAGCGATGCGCGAACTGTACGTATGCACGTAGCACTCCATCAAGACTGCAAGCTGGATCAGCTTCTCGCATATCGAAGAAGGAGCTACGACTGACCTCTCAAGCACACACTGGATAGTCTCCCCAACATCATGCGCGAAATGCAGCGTGCTGGTCTGTGGCAGGATGACGTCGATCTCGACGATGAGATCATCTCTAAGCATGCGTCAGAATGGCGTCGGCGGCGTATCCGGGCAGAGATGCGATAGCGAAGTACTCCGACTCACCCCATGTGATAGCACTCCACATCCGAGATCTCCAGTACTGGGTTGAATCTGGTGACGAGATACAGCACGCGCGTAATCTGATCCCGGGGTGCCGACTTTCCGGACACTGCAAGTCAGGTCAGCTTCCCATAGACGCTGGTTTCCGTTCGACGACAGAGCGAGGTTGGAAGACGAAACTGACGGTTCGCGAAACTGCCCGCCAATGTCTTCAACCACTCCACAATGATGTAAAGACTCAGCACCATCCCGCCAATGGGATCGAGCAGTCTCCAGTGCAATCGCGTTCCGACGAACTACCAGTTAGTGTCAGCTCCAGCCATGGCCAGGAGCTGAAGAAGGCTTACTGGAAATGTGAGGGCCATGATGTTGAAGTAGACGTCGTTCTCCGCATCTTGAGCCAATGCTTGAACTCCTGAGGATGGGATGCGCGCACACCAGAACCACCTACCTCATCTGTTAGCGAGCGCAGGTTGAGGATGCGAAAAGCTCACAGCACAGATTTCACCCCGATGGTCGCTAGCATAGTCCTACCGCTTGTCAGCAGTAGAAAGAATACAGTATGAGCCATCACCTACGCCACACCAATCCAGCTCAGGGCAACGATGGTGTCATCCGCCGGGCCTGTGGCTCGTTGGAACGATTCGATGAAGACCTGGATGAAGGATGCAATCATGGCGACGGAGAAGATGAGCTGTTTACCAGAGGTTATCGATGTGGCGGGGATTTTAGAGAGTTGTATACATACTACGCCGAGAGGCTCGAACCGCCGTTTGCCTGCTGGATACTATGGGTGAGATCAGCTCGTGACTCGTTTCAGCCCCATCGATAGTCCGATGATAGGCGTCACAGTCTGCCTGAGCTCGAGACTCACCATGTGCCTGTCCGTCTTCAGCCCTATCGCCCAGCTCGTGGCGAGAATGATGAAGGTACTGAGCAGATCCAAGACGGAATCCACGAGAGATGCGGTAAGGGAGATCGAAGAGGAGTACAGTACAGCGACCGCTTTTGCGGCAACGAGTAGCACATTGACCACAGTGTTCACTATCATCCCATCCTTCAGCTAGAATCACGCAGATGGGTGAAGAAGCCACACCGTTCAGTGCCAGTTTAGCTAAACGATCCCGCTTCTTCTCCTTCTCGTCTGCGCTCAATAACGGAGTCCTCTCCCCCATCTCCGGATCGCCATTCCCCTCCCCATCTCCGCTACCATGCGCGGGGATTCCCTCCGGCTCACGCGCTTTCCAAGCGCTACTTCTCCCAATCCATCTCGGTATGTACTCCACAGACGAGTTCATCTCCTCCGCCGAGTCCCCTCGTAAGCGGGTCGACGATCTCGACGGGGCAGCCTGAAAAGAATTCGCTATAGTAAACGGCAATTCGCCGGACAGCAGACCGTCGACCTCCTCATAATGATCCCTTAGAACAGCCACATGCTCGTAATACCCTCTCAGCTGCCTCGAATCAGCTTGTCATGATGGAAGGCTGAGTAGGGAACATACCTTCCGTGGTAGCTTCTTGATCTCATCAGCCGAGATGGGCAAATCCTCGAACTCATCACTCTTCTCATGATCATTTATGATTCCTCCGGTCTGCACCTCGTCATATGTCGACCCCCGCTTGAGCCGTTTGCGTAAAGACCGTCGACGCGTAAGGTCGGATTTGCTCGGACCGGGTGAGGTGAACGCCAAGGAGAATCGATCAACGTGGGGTTCATGGCGGTGAGGAGGGTTAGTGATGGCGTGATGGAGTGGCGGGCGGGACGGCGAGCGCGAGCGCGAGTCTGAAGAGGACATGAGTGGTTGTTGTCAAAGGAAGATCAATAATGACGTCGTGGCGATATTGCTTTAGGTAAATCGCGGAAGCAAATTATTCGGCTGGAAGCATGAACCCCTTATGAATCGATCGTTCATGTTTCTTATGCATCGTCCACGCCCCATTGGTCTTATCGATGCTGCTGATATCTCGGGAAATGAAGAAGCACAATTGATCGACTGCATACATCGAATGCACCTGATGCCCAGTCGCTATCCTTTCAACTCCCCCAGCAAGTCTTTCCATGTGGTTTAACATACAGACCGCTCTCAGTTTCAAGGCTTCTCTCCTGTCTCCCGGAGGATATGTGTCCTCTAGCGGTCCTTTGGCTACAGAAGAAGCTTCTCGTGGCTGAGTCCCACGCAATGTGCTCGCGATTCTCCTTGTTTCGCCCTTCGCCCTCACATCTCGTCAAATTACTCACATCTCGTCAAATCACAATCCGCTTGAAATGTCCCTCTCACAACCGACTGATCTCCAATGGTTCAACGAGGAAGTAAAACCCCTGCCCGTTCATCCACAAGGTCTCGTCGAGATGAAAGAAGAGGTGAAGGGATCGATCACGGACCAGGAGACAGAGCAACTCCGGGAGCTTCCGGAAACGGTACCAGAGTACCCGCTCTTGAGCTTCGATCAGATCTCGCGCAGTGAGGATTCTTCCTTGAAGGCCGCCACCAGCAATTCTATGTTGAGGTCTCGAGGCCTGGTACGCAAGCCTCGGAAGAGTCGACCCGCCGTTTCCATCTGGAAGCCTGTCAGTCCATAATTCATCCCGCCATATCGTGGCAGGCGATTCAGAGATTCCGGTATGAGAATCAGAATACAGCGGTGGAGGAGGTCGCTTTGTGGACCGGCTCGCCGGAAGCTGGAGGCCAGCCATGAACAGTATGTGACCAGCATTTTAGCGGACGCTTTCGACTTTCTCGTCTCCTACAATATGGATCCGTACCGTGCATTCCAGCTTGTGACATACGCGGTTCGCATCCTTTTCCTCTCGAGTCTCCGCGGCACAGACAGCAAGACAGGCGCATGTTCATGGAACATCCGGGGAGATGACCGGTCTCGGCATTCTTGACTGCCTGAGCTGCCGAAATCATTCGCTGATCCTGGATAGTATCGAAGTTGCCAAGATTGGTACGGCTCCACCGCTGCTGTCAGCACCGAATTGGCCGGCGAAGTGGGTGACTGATCCGGCTGACAGTCACCATGAGGACCAGTATCCATCGACACCGGCCAAAACCTCGACCAAACGGAGTCGGAGGCAGAAACGTACATCGCAAGAACCCACCGGCCGCGAGGTCTAGCAGCCACTGTACCATCATATTCTGAAGACTGCCCAAGCCTGCGTCTGGTCCCCGAATCAAGAGAAGCGACAAGTGAGAGCATCGATTCCGCTCGAGTCAACGAAATGTCACAGCGTGAGTCTTTGGAGGGGGACCGGTCTGCGCGATGCCTACGAATCCCTCCTCAAATTTGAGTCGAGTCCAAGCTGTTATGGTCAGGCTGACAAGAGATCCTAGTAGTCACTAGGGTTTTACATATACTGTTCTCATTAACATTCCCATACCTCTTTCACTCGTCATTAGGTCCCAGTCCCAGTACCCTAGTCACGAGCCAGAGACACTCCGTGTTGCTTATTGTTGATGGCTCCCCCCTCATCTGTTATGACCCCATCCCGGCATAACCGCGATCTACACCACCATACGATAACACCGGAATATCCGATCATTGACCTCCGCCTGCCCGCAACTGTCTTCGACGTCTACCCGACGCACCTAGGAACTCGTACGAAGAGCAGTTGTTCATGGGATGAACCCCTCAGACCGAGTATGACCGCATGTCCAAAACTGTCGAGCACATTCCACAACCAAATGGTCACAACGAAGGATAATCGCGGATCTCAAGGACTCAACAGCTATTTATGGTACCTCGATCCACACCTGGTAGCGGGTAAATACTCTTATCCACTATGCACTCAGTTACCCTCAGGCCGAGCTACGAACCACCCTCGCCACCGCTTTCGCCCCGTTTTGCCTCGGTACGGGCTACGTCCGCACCCTCAATAGGCCGGATCCGACTATCGCGGGTTTTTATAGGTCTGGCGGACGAGCAGGGGACATGGGTTGGTAAACCTCTAGAGTGTTGTAGAAACAAAGTGGAGGGTCATGAAGCCGGGGCTGAAGAGTGGCAAGAGCGGAAATGACCGAGGTACAAAGATATAATTAAGCAACCAGACTGACTGATATCCGCTAGAGATCTAGTATTGAGGTTCTTGTAGCTAGATTATGCAACGTCTTGTAACTAGCGGACTAACACTACCGACGACCAGCCTGGCTGTGGAAGTGTCCACCCTCAGGTTGTGCGATCTCTCGTGCTGTGCAAGACTGGACTGGTAGGTCTACGTCTTACCCGCACTCGTCTTTGTTGTTGTCTATTCTTGACTGTGTCAACCCGTCTTTAGGTTTCCATTGTCAAGGCCATACCATATCCCGCAATTATACCTATGCGTACCTCGGTCAATTCCGCTCTTGCCACTCTTCAGCCCCGGCTTCATGATCCTCCGCTTTGTGTCTACAACACTCTAGAGGTTTACCAACCCATGTCCTCTGCTCGTCCGCCAGACCTATAAAAACCCGCGATAGTCGGATCCGGCCTATTGAGGGTGCGGACGTAGCCCGTACCGAGGCAAAACGGGGCGAAAGCGGTGGCGAGGGTGGTTCGTAGCTCGGCCTGAGGGTAGTGCATAGTGGATAAGAGTATTTACCCGCTACCAGGTGTGGATCGAGGTACCATCAATAATTCTAACCATGAAATACAAGGCTTTCTTTGGTCGTACCCCTTTGGTCGTGGAATGTGCTCGACATTTTCTGAACATGCGGCCATACTCGGTCTGAGGGGTCGATCCCATGAATGACTGCTCTTGGTACGAGCTCATAGGTAAGTTGGGTAATGTTGTTGACAGTTACAGACATGCGGAGATTTGTCACGATCGTGAATTGAAGCTCGGATAATATCGACGAACATCGCCGACAATAAGCAACCAGTGCTTATCTCCGGCATTGTACTCTGAAACGGGGTGCAACCTTGTTCATTGTACTACGAAACGAGGCTATCACTGTCAGTATTCAAACGCCTATTATCTCTGCTCGCCTCTATTGTCCTCGCTACGCTTCCCCTCGCCGACGACGAAACACCATTGAACTCGAAACGAGAAGGACCGAAGATAGGCCTGGAAGACGATGTATAAAAGTGATGGACTTGAGAGTCGGGGAGAACCAGCGATTCGAGATTAAAATAAAAAGTCACTATAGTTAGCCTACTCATAGCCTCTGCATCTCTAGCCCACGCTACTCGACCGGCACTTAACTCGGCTACATCCACGCGTGTCCTCGAGTTATTCCAGCTAAGTTCGACCACGGTAGCCCAACTTTGCCGAAGCTCAGACGACCGTCGCCGATTCTAGGAGCTGAGCGTCGGGCCTATTTGCTGGTCGACGTGCACCGTGACAAGATTCTTGATCGAACATTCCGGTGTTCTCGTACGGTGGCGTAGATCGCGGTTATGCCGGGATGGGGTCATAACAGATAGGGTGATGAAGGCATGACATAGATATCTTGCTGTCTTCCTTTGCAGCAGAGGAGGCAGAGAGCCTTATGTGGAGTGCTCTGTCAGACGAGGTGCAGTCCTGGAAGACAGCTATCTGATGTCCGTAACCTTTGTTGCTCAAGGAAGACCTGCATCAGAAGCCCACTGGTAAAGATAAAAAAATTTGACCAGAGGATGAATTTCCTTTGCTTTCATACTTTTCCCAGACCACATTTGCTTGATCATCACATCAAAGACTTGTCCCTCTTGACGAAATTTCTACACAAGAACCGGGCAACAATGAGCACAGGATCCAAGCTTTCCAACCTTACCGACAACCAGCTACAGGACAAGGTGAACAGCAGTCAGGGAGACATGGACAAGAACTCTTCAAAGGGTTCCTTTACCACTCCAAGTGTGGCATTCCTGAAGGCAAGGCGCGAGCGGAACGAGGCGCAGAAAGAACTTACTGCAAGGACCAAGAGCTCTGGTTCAGTTTCAAAGGGCTCACAGGGTGGCCAAGGTTCTCAGGGCTGATGAGCATTGACAAAGGGCCAAAAGTCAGTAGGGAGATGCAGTGTACACTTTGCAGGAATTGAGTAGTGTATGAGCAGTGTTTTTGAGTGATGCATGATTGAAACTTGAAAGAGACCTGTTGAGGTCATTTATACCACTCATCTGCAAAGCCTAGTGAGACCTTTGCCTGTCTGGTCAAGTGATATGGCAAAGGGGATGACGCAGATGAAAAACAAATCCTCCACATTTCCCCCATCGTAGTGAACCCCCTTTCTGTCTATTCTACCGCAGTATCGTCATGCAGCAATTGCCCCCTATCCTGCCCCCACCTCCCCTCCTTGACGGATCCGAAGCCCCTCTCCGCTCGGCCGAACGGCAAACCAACCTGATCCGCTTCCAATCCGAGCTCGAAGTGGGTCTTTCCCATCCCACCGTTCTTCCGACCTTCCCTACCTCCGACTATCGCGTGACACGAAGCTGATACGAGCAGTTCGTACAATGTCTGGCGAACCCGCTCTACCTCCAAGAACTTTCGCTCCAGGGCTATCTCGCCAAACCGGAGTTCCTGAATTATCTGAGGTATCTGGAATATTGGAGGGAGGCGGAGTATGTCAAGTTCATCATGTATGTGGGGGGGGGGGGCGGGGGGGGGGGGGCGGGGGGGC
>JAABUP010002898.1_pt1 | contig 31677 bp, 49 predicted proteins | sample 5559201 | NCBI WGS metagenome assembly JAABUP01 (sample SAMN10711887, study PRJNA513373) | rock metagenome | isolation source: Antarctica rocks | place: Antarctica
ACCAGGGCCAACCTTGCCCAGGACGATGCCCGGACGGATCATGCCGCCGGGGCCGTGTGCGCATCGCCGCAGGTCGGGTAACGGGACAAGAGTTAGGACAAGGAATCGCTTGCCCTTGCAATTGAACGTCCGACGATGGAGCCTGCCCTGACGGCGACCCTTGCGCCGGGTCCGCGCCTTAAAAGGGCGGTCAGTCCCATTCGAGACCGTTGAGTTTCGTGCCGAACTTTCCATCTGTGCAGGTCAACCGGCACATGTCCATCCGGCTGGTAGCAGTTCGTGCTGGCTGGATGTGGCTCGTGCGGCCCCACATCGGCCCCACATCGGCCAGAGTTCGGTTTCGAACGCCCAACAGCGGTCATCGCAAATCGCCCCGCGGCGGGCATCCGCGCCTGCCCGGTGACGGCCGCGCGGTGCCGTGCGCAGCGGGGGCGCCAGCGCGGCCATGCGCGGGGCTCGGCTGGCCGGGGGCAGCGGTCGTGGTCGCCCTCGACCGGCTCGACCGGTCCCTATCGGGAGTGATCCGCACCCTCGACGACCTGACGGCCGCCGGCGTGCTGTTGCGGTCGCCGCGGGAAGGGATCGACTACGCCACCCCGGCCGGGAAGATGCTCGCCGGCATCTTCGCCGCCCTCGCCGGCTACGAACGCGACCTGATGCACGAACGCGCCGCCGCCGCCCGCCACGCGGCGCTGGCCCGCGGCCAGCACGTTGGCCGGCCACCCCGGCTCACCGCCGGGCAGGTCCGGCAGATCCACGCCCTGCACGCCGCCGGCGAACCGGTCGGACAGATCGCGGCGACCTTCGGGGTCGGCCGCAGCACCGCCTACCGCGCCCTGCAAGCACCCGCCGGCGAGGACCCCGCCCCCGTGGAGAACGCCGGAAACGGCGTCCGGATAAGGCACCCTGACCGGGCATTTCACCGGGCGGGGTAAACGGGCATCACCTGCCGCACAGGCAATCCCACGCCCGGCGGTGATGGGCCTTTGCGGTGGTGGTTCCGTTGCGGGTCTGCTCACGGAGTTGGTGGCTGATCGACTTAGGCGTTGGCTTGACACGCCGGTCTCGCTCCTCCCCCGCTCCGTATTGAAATGAGCCCGCCGGGTCATCACCGATGCGGCGGAGTAGCTGGCGCACCTGTACGCGAGCTGCGCCGCGCCGTCCGCCCCGGACTGGACGCCGAGCGCTCGAGCTTCGTCGACGGCTTCACCGGCGCGAGCAGCGGCCCCGGGTGTCGACGCTGTTCGGGGATTCGTCGAGATCACCGCGGTCAACGAACTGGACGTGGTAACGCACAGCCCGTCGATCGCGGCGCGCACCGGCGCGGAACTGAAGGGCCTCATGCGGCGAGCGGAACGGCATCTGTGTAAGGCCGGCCGATCTCGCTGGCGCTCCCAGGCCCCGCCCAGGCGTCCGCCGGCGGACCGAACCTAGCCAGCCACCGCTGCGCCGACGGCGCCCGTCATCGCGAAGATTCCGGTGACGATCGCTTCGACGCCGGCCATCCCTGCCAGATCAAGGGAATAGCAGATCTGGGTACCTCGCCGACGAGTGCTGACCAGGCCCGCCTCACGCAGGACCTTGAGGTGCTGGCTGACGGTCGGCTGGCTGATCGCGAACACGTCAGTGAAATCGCAGGCGCAGGTCTCGGGCCGTGAGGCTAGCTGTCGCATCATCTCCAGCCGCACCGGGTGGGCCAGTGCTCGGAGCAACACGACGTCGGCTTTGGTCGAGTTCACGAGATCACTTTAGACCATTGACATAGCTGAACGGCTATATAGGATTGAAGCTATGCAGTCGAGTCGGTTCGAGAGTCGCTTTCGTGAGACGTTCGGTGGTCACCGCCTCCTCGTCGCCGCGATGATCGTCGACGGGACTGGTACCGGACTGTTCCTGCCTTTTGGTGTCGTCTACTTCCTGCACACCACGTCGCTGTCACTGGCCGAAGTCGGCGCGGGGCTGAGCGGGGCGGCCATCGCAGCACTGCCCGTACCCGTCGCTGTCGGGATGTTGATCGAGCGTTTCGGGCCCCAGCGAGTGGTCGTGGTCGGCAACCTGCTCAGCGCAGAGGCCTTCGTCGGGTACCTGTTCGTCGACAACCAGTGGGCCCTCGTCGTCGCGGCCTTCGTCGCGAGCACCGGCCAAGCCACGTTCTGGACGGGCACCCGCGTGCTGGTCGGTCTCGTCGCCGGTCCGAGCCGGCGTGCGAACTGGTTCGCCCTGCAGACCACCACGCGCAACGTCGGCTACGGGCTGGGCGCGATCGCCGGCGCAGTGGCCGTCAGCGACGGCGGACGCACCGGCTATCTACTGCTGGCCGGTATCAACGCCCTCAGCTATCTGTTCGCGGCCGTGCTCGTCCTGCGTGCCGAAGTGCCCCCGAGCAACCACGCTGGCGGAGCGGCGACCGATGCCCCGGCCCCGCGTCACGGCTACCGCCGGCTGCTCACCGATCAGGGGCTTCTACTGATCAGCAGCGTCAACGTGGTCTTCGTCCTGTGCACGAGCGTGCTGTCAGTACTGCTGGCGGTCTATTTGAGCCAGGTGCTGGATGCGCCGGTCTGGCTTGGTGGACTGCTGTTCGCCATGGACACGATGCTGGTGATCGTGGGACAGGCTGTAATCACCAGCCGCATGGCGGACCGCAATCGCAGCCACGTCCTCATCGGTGCGGCCGGTGCCTTCATGGTTTCCTTCGCGCTGCTGGCGGTCCTCGCGCACGTGCCTCGCTGGCTCGTCGTCCCCGGGCTCGTCCTCGCGGTCGCTGTCTTCGCGGTCGCGGGAATGCTGCAGGGACCGATCGTCAACGCTCTGGCCGTCGACATGGCGCCACCGGACGGGTCAGGCAAATACCTCGCTGTCTACCAACTGTCCTGGAGCCTCGGCGGCGGCATGGCGCCTGCGCTGCTCAGCGGCTTGCTCACCCTCGGCGACGCCCTGCCGTGGATCACACTCATCGCCTGCTGCGCCGCAACCGTCCCCGCGCTGCGCAGCAGGCCGCTTGCCATGCACGCACAAGCGGAGGCACTTTCTCCGAGCTGACCGCCCGGTAGCCGATCTCTTGTGACACAAGATCCCCTCGGCCACAGCTGACCCTGCAGGTGCTCCGCTCGCCGTTCCGCTCGCGGAACGCGTGCTGTCTGCTGCGCGCGCAAGCGCCGTTGTGCCTATCGTCGCTAACGTTGTTCGATGAAGCCGATCGACACCATCGAAGCGTGCTGCACGAGCCATCGGCTACTTCTTGCCGGCCTTGCGCCACTGACTGACGCAGACTTCCGTGCGCCGAGCCTGTTACCTCGCTACACACGAGGACAGGTCGTCACGCACGTCGCGAACAAGGCCAGGGCCCACGTCCTCGTCCTCGGTGGCCCCGAGGCCGGCGAGATCCGCCAGATCCACCCCGACGGCTACGACCCCGACCTAGCGGCAGATCTCGGTGCTGGGCGCTCGGCGGCCGAACTCCGAACTGACCTGGCTCAGTGCTTCGAGTCCCTTGAATCCGCCTGGGACACCCTCGACGACGCGTTGTGGGATCGGCAAGGCCTCATGGCCCTAGGCCGCCGGACGATGGCCGAGATCGTCGAACACCATCTGCGAAACGTCGAGGTCCACCACGTGGATCTCGACATCGGCTATCGGCCCCGCGACTGGCCTTCGGTCCTCGTCGACTGCGAACTGCCGAAGCGCCTTCGATCGCTCCCAAACCGTGCCGATCACGCCGAGCTTCTCGCCTGGCTGTTCGGCCGGGCCCCCGCACCTGACCTGACGGGACTCTGGTAGCTACTCCTAAAGCGTGTCTCACTTGCTGACGCATCAGTGGTCGTAACCGGATCCGCTTGTGACACGCAATCCAGGCTCGGATCGCGGCCGGGATCGGCGGAGTTTTCGGCGCTGCGAGCGGTTCGGCCATCGGGTAGCCGTTCTGGCTTGCTCTTGATTCCGAGTGCACCTGCTCGAGACGCTTATTCGCTGGAAGCTGTTCAGCGGTGGACTTAGCGTTGACGGATGCAGGTGATCTTTGAGCGTGTCGACGATCGGCGCTACCGCATCGGTGTCGTGCGCGACGGTCGTTACGACGTGGGCGTCGACGTGCCCGTGCGAGGGGCACCCGGCCATGCCGACGTGCCTCACGATCTGGTCCACTTTGTGGTAGAGGAACAGGCGAAGCTGCGACTTGGCATCTACGGTCAAGTGGCCGCGGGCGGAGACTGCGGTGGATTCTTCGCCCCGGCCCCGGGCCATCGCCACCCTGCGAAGGACGCGAAACGTTCCGCGCGAATTGGTAGCGCCGGCCGTCCGGATGTCGCCATCTCTGAACGGCTCGCGGCGCTGGCCGTCAAGGGCCACATAGCCGGCAACGCCGAGGTTCAGGACGTTGACGCGTCGCTGCGTACCGCGATCAACCGTCGCCTGACGCAATTGCTCGATCAATGGCGCGCTACGCCGCACGGTGGACGGCTGGTCGTAGTTTGGCCTGAGGAGCTGACGATTCGGAATGGTCGCATCCCGGCCCGGTAATCGATCGGCTAGCGGTCCTGGCAGCGGCTATAGCTGGGGTTTGAAAACGAGCAGCGCGTGGACACCGCGGCCGTCATCAACTGGGGTGAGGTCGAAGCCAAGACGCTTCAGCACCGTCAGTGTGCCGGCGTTGCTCGCGGTGGTCTCTGCGCAAACAGATGTGGACCCCAGCGCAGCGGCCTCACGCAGCGCTGCTGCCATGACCGCCCGACCGACGCCACGCCCCCGGGTGCCGCGGGTCAGCCACACCCCGGTCTCCAGCAGGCCGGGCCGCTCCGTGCGCTGAAGGCGCACTGAGCCGACGACCCGCTGATCGAGGGTGATGGCCCAAGTGGTTTCCCGGGCCAGGTCGTCCAGGCCCAATACGCCGGTCACGGTGGAAGTCGCGGAGCCACGCGATCCGGGTCGGCGCCCACGCTGGGCCGGCGGTCAACGGCGGAGTCACTTCGTCGGCCGAGGCATCGGTGATCGCGGCCTCGACGAGCTGCTCAAGCACGGTGTCGTCCACGGTGACCAGCGGGACCTGGAAGTCGCTATCCGCCACGCCGGGAAACCCTAGCGGCGGCGTCGAGACGCGGACGCTGGATACTGCGTCCCGCTGCCCGTTCGCTCTGCAGGACGGCGGTGACCACACCTCGTTTGGACACCGGTCATCGCGGCCCGCCCGTCCCCGGCTGACGTTCGGCTATCGCTGCGTCCTATTGCTGCCCGCCGCGGCCGGCCCCGGCCACCCGCTCTGCCAGTGTGGCAAGGCCGGGGCCGCTGAGGTCCGCCAGTCCCTGCCGTCGCCCCGCGAGAGCGACCAGGAGTGCCTCCCCGGGGCCGTTCACCTCAGGGCCGGTTCCATGGCTCCAGTCGACGTTGGTCGCGAACAGCCGGAGGTTGCGGATGTTCGCCGGTGCCGGCAGTGCCCGCGCGCGCGGCAGGAACTTCAGCGCCGCGACCAGTCGCCCCTCGGGCACCGTCCGTGGCTGGCCCAGTGCCCGACGGATGTCCTGGTGATGGACCATTCCGTCGGTGAGCGCGATGGCGCCGCCGAACATCGCAGTAATGCCACGGGGGACTGCATGGGTGCGCAGCCTCGCCACCAGTTGTTCGGTGCTCAGCCGGCGGCTGTGCTCGACGCCGAGCTGGTTGCAGCGGGCCAGCGAGAACCCCGATCGGGCGAACAGCGCCAGCACCGCAGGCCAGCCGAGTTCGTCGTAACTGGGCAGGTGTCCTACGACGTCGCGCACCGTCCATCCGGGACACAGCGACGGCTGCTCCCACTGCTCCTCGGTGAGGGTCTCGAGGTAGTCGGCCAGGTCGCGGCGTTCGGCCGCGGCCAGATCGCTGAGGTCCGCCACGGCGTCAGACACCCCCGACCAGACCGAGGAAGCAACGTGCATTCAGGCGCGCAATCATGGCTCGATTGTGTCCCTAAACGCGCCATCCGAGTAGTCCACCGGCGCCTGTCAGCGATCGGTCGCCGGTCGCCGGTCAGCGATCCCCTGGCGGCACGCCGGCCGGCGACCCGGGAGCTGGTCGCGCTATCGCGGGGTCAACACACAGAACTCATGGCCGTCGGGATCGGCCATGACCACCCAGCTGACCTCGCCCTGGCCGATGTCGATTCGAGTCGCCCCGAGGGAGATGAGACGGTCGACCTCGACTTGCTGATCGCCGTGAACGGGCGGAGCGATGTCGAGGTGCAGCCGGTTCTTCCCGGTCTTCGACAGCAGTGGCGGACCGCCCCAGGCGATCTTCGGACCGCCGTGCGGCGGGCGAATCGCGGTCTCTTGGTCCTGGTCCCAGACCAACGGCCACCCCAGCGCTTCACTCCAGAAGTACCCGACCTCCTGCGAACCGTCGCACGACAGCGCGCCGATGAATCCGCAGTCGGCGAGGAACTTGTTGTCCGGCTCGATGACGCATAACTCGTTGCCTTCGGGGTCTGCGAGCACAACATGCCCCTCCTCCGGCCGCTGACCAATGTCGATGTGCCGGGCCCCGAATCCGAGCGACCTCTCGACCATCTGCTGCTGGTCTTCGAGGGACGTGCTCGTCAGGTCGAAGTGCAACTGGTTCTGGCCGGCCTTCTGCTCCTGAGTGGGAAGAAATCGTATCCGGAACCCGGTGTCATCGCTCGGCAGAAGCGCAACGCCGTCTTGGGGGTCGTCGGCCATCTCCCAGCCCAGGACGCCGGCCCAGAAGCGCGCGAGATGGACCGGATCGTTCGCATCGAAGCAGAGCGCGAAGAGGTGACAAGTCATTCCGCTTCGCACCTCCGAGCTGCTGCTGAAAAGCCGCAGACAGGGCACATCCTCCGTATCCCTGCAGAAAGCGACGCTAGGCGCTCAGGTCCCGCCACGCAAAGGAATTGTCAGAGGGCGCGCTCAGTTCAGATGCCCAGCGTCCGGCGACAGTCGGCGACTCCGTCGAGTTCGATGTCATTGCGACGCCGTGCCTTCCACACGTTGGCGGGGAGCCGCCCACCGCTGGATTACGGCGGGTGCGCCCCGTCGACTGTCCCAGGGAGTGCCGTTCCGTTCGTAGCCCAGCGCGGTCGAGACGCCGGTCGAGCCACTGTTGTCCAGGAACGCATCGCTGACCGCCTCGACGGCGTCGAGGCCGGCGAACGCCAAATGCAGGACCGCCTCGCGCATCTCACGTCCCAGGCCGCGCCCTCGCAGATCCGCGCTGAGCCAGGAGAAGGTCGTCGCGGACCGAAACAGGTCGAACTGCTGGCCGATGACGTCTTGCATGCCGACCGGTTCGTTGTCGACCACAACGACGAAGTACAGGCGCCAGAAGTCTGAGCTGACGGAGCCGCGGCCGCGCCAGATGCCTTGCAACCATCGGGTCACCCGAACGTCGGGGTCCGCTCGTACAACGAAATCGGATCGTCGTACGGGTCGGGAGTCGCATCAGCCTTGCCCGCCCTGACCTGCGGAGCCAATCGTCCCAACCATTCGTCGGTGGCGCCGGAGTCAACCGCAGGGTTCGCACCTGCACGGCCAACGGGGCGTAGAAGCTCACCGCCGGAGAGTAGCCACCCGGCGCTACCCCGATTCATGATCGGAGCATCCGCCGAACGAACGTTGACCTCGGACGGCGGGTACAGAGCTGGCGGGAGGCCATCGGCGCGAGCCGATGGACCAGCGCGGCTCAGCGAGCCGGACCGACACCACGCGGTGGCGGCCGGGCTGGCCGTCCAACGCGGCCGGGCTCGGCTCGGCCAGATCGGCCGGTGCCTGCCCATCCGGACGGCCCCCGCGGACCGTGGCACGGGCCGCGCTACCGGACGCGACACCACGGCGGCCGCCACAGTGGCCGCCGACCTGCGCCCGCGCCTACCTGGCATCCCGGCGCACGACCTGGTCACCTACACCGCGATCCACGTACCGACCTCGCCACGCTGCCCAACCCGGCAGCGGTCGGCCTCCGCGGAACGCGCGTGCGCTGACACCCCCGCCCCACCGAACAATCGCCCGGATACCCATCCCTTGTGGCGCATGATCGGCTGGACAGCATCTGTCCGCGACGACGCGCCGCTGGCCGTTCCGCTAATGGGGGCAGGTCCGAGCTTGCGGAGACTGCTGGTCTTGTCCGCACAGACGCCATGCTCGGCACCGCGAAGCGCGCTGCCAAGGGCAGGCTCTGATGTACAGCGATCAGTGCCCTCGCGGCGAATCGAGTGCGGTCAGCCTGCCCGGGCTCCCATACCGGCTGCTGAGGATCGTCGTTGTGCACGACGATGTCGGCGTTGTCGGCCGGGCGAACCGTGGCGAAGTAGAACTGTTGGGAGGGGATGTAGCGCTCGCGCCAGCGGCGCTCGATGGCGGCGGCGGATAGCCCAGCCCGCTCTCGGATCAGTGCGCGAGCCACCGTCGCCTTGAAAGCGGTCGACACAAAGATGCGCAGGTCCCACCGATCAATTAGTTCCGGGCGCAGGAGGAAGACGCCGTCGAAAACGAGTACGGCGTCGGCGGGGGCAGTCGTGACGGGGGGGGGATAGCGCGGTGTCCGTGCTGCGGTCGTAGACAGCCTCCCGGAACCGCCGGTCTCCGCCCGGGCCGAGCGGATCGAGCAGGACCCGGTTCAGCGATCCGTAGTCGTGGGTGTCGAGATAGCAGCCTTCGGGGGAGTATTCGCCGCGCCGGTAGCGCTGCGCCCGGGGGAAGAGGAAGCCCTCGATCGTCGCCCGGATGACGTCGCGTCCCTGGGCACGCAGGGCGGCGGCCAGTTCATCTGCCAACGTGGTCTTCCCAGCGGCGGGCGGCCCGTCGACGGCAACCCGGGTCGGGTGGGCGGCCTTGACGGAGCCGACCGCCTCGGCCAACCGACTGAGCATCACGTCGCGGGTGCCGTGATCCATGCTCTGCCGCCGTCCCCGCCCTCATCGCAACTCGCACGATCTCAGGACGTATCGAACTGATATACCGTTACGATAGGTCACGGCCCTGCGGCGCCGCAAGCGTCAGTGGTCCCGCTCGTCCCATCCCGCTAACGGATCCGCTTTTGGTGACGTTGACCCTGATCCCGGATCAGCCTCAGATCACCGGTCACCGTTCCTCAGCTGGGACGCCGCTTCGCGTGGCCGCCTGTGTTCTGATTCTCGGTGAGGGTGATCCAGAAGCGGTCTTCTCCAGCGCTGTTTCCATCGGGTTGTCCGCCGTTGGCGGCGATGACGCGGCGGGACGCCAGGTTCTCGGGATCGCAGGTGAGTAGGACTCGATCGAGGCCCAACCTGCGACACTCCGCCAGGCCGGCCGCAAGCATCCAGGTGGCGTGCCCCTGGCGGCGCCAGGGCGCGACCACGTGGTAGCCGACGTTGCCGCCCACATCGGCGAGCTGCGGCGTCAGCTTGTGACGGATGACAAGCGTGCCCAGGTAGTGCTCAACGGAGACGTACCAGAGAACGGTCGAGGGCACGTCCCAACGGATTGAGACGCCGCGGCGCTTGGCCACGAAGTCATCGAAGTCATCGCTGGCCGGCCCGAGCCAGTCCGTATCAGTTCCGCGCAGCAAGCAATCAGCCTGCTCGCCGGTCAGGTACGAAAGACGGACCGCCGCCGTTGGTGACGTCAAATGCGCGGGCTCGGGAAGGGTGATCATCGGTTCTCATTCAAGCGGCCGATGACCGGGCGCTGCCACGGATTTCGAGGAGGGGCACTGCACGGGCCGAGAATCCCCGAGCGGTCACCGCGGCGTCCGGGATTACCGCGAGCTGGAGATGCGAGAGGATCGTTGAGTGCTGCCCCTGTTGACCTTGGCAAGTTCGTCGGTGCGGCTGGAGCCGCTTGCCGCGAACCATGCGGAGGCATTGGCCGCAGCCGCAGGTGAGGACCGCTCCAGCTACGCCTACACGTGGGTCCCCGACGGGCTGGCGGATGCCCAGCATTACGTCCAGGCCGCCTTGGCGCACCAGGACACTGGCCGTGCGCTTGTCCACGTCGTGCGGACACTCGCTGACGGCCGGATCGTCGGCATCACCCGATTCTTGGACTTGGAGGTCTTCGAGTGGCCGCCGGCGTGGCCACCCGGCGTGGCGCGCGGCCCGGAGCCAGCCGAGGACAGGCCCCCCTCGGTCGCCGAGATCGGCAGCACCTGGTACGCCGCGTCGGCGCAGCGCAGCGGGTTCAACGATCAAGCCAAGCTGCTGCAGCTGACCCACGCGTTCGAGGTGTGGCGGGCGCTGCGGGTGACCCTCAAGACCGACGCTCGCAATACGGTTTCCCGCAGAGCGATCGAGCGGCTCGGGGCCAGCGCCGAGGGAGTGCGCCGGGCTCACGCCCCCGCCAGCGACGGGACCATCCGCGACACCGCCTACTACTCGATCACCGCGCCAGAGTGGCGCGAGGTCCGCGACCAGCTCCGTCAACGGATCGCTACGAGACCAGTGGGAACCCGATCCGTCCCGTAGCCCGATCGTCAACTGGTACGGCGATCGGGTTGCCGGTTGCGCGGGATGAGGGTTGCGGTCAGGACGGAGCCGGTGACGGCGATGGCGGCGGCAATGATCAGCGCGGTGTGCAGGCCGGTGGTGAACTGGTGGTTGAAGGCCTGTCCCGTGAGTGGTCGTGGTGGGTAGCAGGGCGCCGAGTACGGCGATCCCGAACACGCCGCCGACGAGCCTGGCGGTGAGGTTGGTCGAGGAGGCCATGCCGGCCCGGTCGCGCGGCACAGCGCCGAGCACCGCGGCGGCCATCGGGGTGGACAGCAGTCCGTAACCGACACCGATGATCGCAAACGGCCACCAGATCGGCCCGTAGCCGCTGTTCGGGTTCGCCCGGAGCAGGAGTAGCGCTCCCAGGGCCAGCAGGGCGCCGCCGGCGGCCATGGGCGCGCGATGCCCGGCGCGGTCGATGACCCGTCCGATCAGTGGACCGACGAGCACGAACGCGACCGTCAGCGGCAAGAACCGCAGGCCGGCGGCGATAGCGGACTGGCCTTGGACCTGCTGAAAGAACAGCGCGAACAAAAACAGCAGCCCGATGGTGACAAACCCCATCACCAGACCGTTGGCGTTGGCGGCCGCGTAGCCCGGCCGGCGGAACAGCCCGAGGGCGAGCACCGGGTCGGGTTGGCGGTATTCGATGGCGAGGAAGGCAACCAGACTGGCCAGGCCGGCGGCCAGCAGACCGACCGGGAGAGCGGCGGTGAAGCCCAGGTGCCCGCCTTCGATGGCGCCGGCGGCGAGCAGGGCCAGCGCCGTGGACCCCAGCAGCTGACCGGGCAGGTCCAGTGCGCCGGCGGCCGGTTCGGCCCGTTCCCGTACGGACCGGACGGTGAGAAAGGCGATCAGCACGGTGACGGGCAGGTTGACTACGAACACCGCCCGCCAGCCGAAGGCCGCGATCATCCCGCCGCCGAGGACCGGGCCGACGACCAGCGCGCTGCCGGCCGCGCCGGCCCAAATCCCCACCGCCTGGGCCCGCTGGCGCGGGTCGGTGAACGTGTGCGTCAAGATCGCCAATGTGGCCGGCAGCTCGATCGCCGCCCCGACGCCCTGCAACACCCGGAACGCGATCAGCCACCCCGGCCCGGGAGCGACAGCGCACAACCCGGAGCCGACCGCGAAGACCGCCAGCCCGGTCAGGTAGACCCGCTTGTGCCCGGAGCGGTCCCCGACCCGGCCGCCGATCAGGAGCAAGCTCGCCACGGCCAGGTTGTAGCCGTCGACCACCCACTGCAGGCCGGAGACCGACGCACCCAGGTCGCTGCCGATGCGCGGCAGCGCCACGTTGACGACGGTCAGGTCCAGCTGGATCAGGAACTGGCCCAACGACACCGCAACCAGAACCCACACCTGGCGCGGGACGGCCCTGGGCCGGATGGCGCAGGAAGCGGACATGACCCCGAGTCTGGGCCCGGATTGCTTCGGCGCCGGCCGAACGATCCCCGGGCTACCGTAGGGGGCCATGACTGGCGACGCCGATATCTCGGTCCCGGCGAGCCTGCTGGGTGACCCGGCCCGAGCCCGACTGCTGCTCGCGTTGGCCGACGGGCGGGCGCTGCCGGCCAGCACGCTCGCCGCCGAGGCCGGGGTGGCCGCCTCCACTGCCTCCGAACACCTGACGAAACTCCGCCGGGCCGGCATGCTCACCGTCGAGGCGCACGGCCGGCACCGCTACTACCGCATCTCCGACCACCGCGTGATCGGTGCGGTGGAGGCCTTGGCGCAGATCGCCCCGCGTACCCCGGTCCGATCGCTACGAGAAGGGACCCGGGCGCACGCGCTGCGCCGCTCCCGGCTGTGCTACGACCACCTCGCCGGCCGGCTCGGCGTCGCACTGATGACCGCACTGATCCACTCCGGCGGCATCGAAGGTGGGGACGGCACCCACCACCCCGAGCCCGCGGACACCGACCGTTTTTCCGCACCCGGCCACGACGTCGACTACCAACTCACCGACCACGGCGCGGGCCAGCTCGGCGAGTTCGGCATCGACCTCCGCACACTTCGAGGCCAGCGGCGACCGCTGATCCGCTACTGCCTGGACTGGACCGAACAAGCCCACCACCTCGCCGGCGGCCTCGGCGCGGCCCTCACGACCCGACTGTTCGAGCTCGACTGGCTGCGCCAGGCACCCACCCACCGCGCCGTCAGGCTCAGCGAACCGGGTCGCGCCGGCCTGGCCAGGACCTTCGGACTCACCATCGACGACGACAGCCCCGCAGATGACGGCCCCATGACACAAGGTTGTCCGGATAGCGATCCCTCTACCGGTCCTGGGCAACGGCTACAGCTGGGGCTCGAGGACGAGCAGCCCTTGGACAGCGCTGGCTTCACCAATGCGGGTGAGGTCGAAGCCAAGCTGCTCCAGCACCGCCAGCGCGCCCGCGTTGTTCGCGGTGGTCTCTGCCCGCACAGCCGTGAACCCCAGCGAGCCGGCCTCACGTAGCGCTGCTGCCATGGCCGCCCCACCGACGCCATGCCCCCGGCTGCTACGGGTCAGCCATACCCCGGTCTCCAGCAGACCGGGCCGCTCCATGCGCTGAAGGCGCACTGAGCCGACGACTCGCTGATCGACGGTGATGGCCCAAGTGATCTCCCGCGCCGGGCCGTCCAGACCTGTGCGGCGGTCACGGTGGAAGTCGCGGAGCCAGGCGATCCGGGTCGGCGTCCACGCTGGGCCAACGGTCGATGGCGGAGTCACTTCGTCAGCTGAGGCATCGGTTGTCGCGGCCTCGACGAGCTGCTCGAGCACGAGGTCGTCCACGGTGACCAGCGCGACCTGAGAGTTGCTATCCGCCACGGAAGGACCCTACCGGGATGTAGAGACGCGAACGGCGGATGCTGCGTCCCGCTTGACGATCGCCCATCGCGAGCAGGTCTACCGACGAATCTGACCGGCCCCACTGCCCCACATCAGATCCGTAGCCGGAACGGTGATCCTTATCCGCGAGGCTCGACGCGTAGCAACTGCGTTCGGGCGATGACGGCATCTCGGTCGTGTGTGCGGGCTAGGTCGGCACGCACTGGATCGCGCAGATATCCGGCGAGTGCTTCCTCGTCCGGCATCTCGACCAGTTGGACTTCGAGCGGATCGCCGTCTCGACGGTCGACCACACTGTCCCGTGCGAGGAGCCGGCCACCGTGATCGGGCAACAGTGCGAGTACGGCGTCCTCGAAGGCAGCAAGATCGTGAGCGCGTCCGGCGCACTCCCAAAGCAGGATGCACAGGCGCAGAGGCATGAGTTCATTCTGCCGTCCGGTGCCACCGCATCGTGCCGACCAAGAGGCGGCTGCCCACCTGACCGTGGCGCTTTACCCCGCGCCGGCGCACGCATGACCCCGGCACCGGAAGAGGATCGCTTGCGGGGGGGTCGAGCGGCTGTACCGCAGTGCCAATGTGGCCGCGATCGGATAGCGCCGTTCGCGGGCAGCAAGGATCATTTCGGTCGGCCCCGAAGTGTCTCGGCCATACCATCGTGGGCATGCCTGCGATCGATCGAAGCCGGGAAGCCGAAGAGTTCCTCGACGCCCGCTACCGCACTGCCCCTGAAGTCGTCAGCGCGTGCGAGGGTTGGACCGCGCACGACGTCACCGCTCACCTCGCCGCTGCCGCCGCCGAAGTCACTCGCCACCTTGAGCCCTACCTCGCTGGAGAGCCGATCCCGACTACCCGTAGCTTCGAGGAGCGGGAGCCGCCCTACCGTGCATTGAGCGATGACGAGCTACTGGCTCGGTTGGAGGCGGAGGAGGCAAAGGTCCGCTCGGTGCTCGCGCAAGTTCTGGACCAAGACCCTGACGCGGCAATTCCGTGGACCGGACGCACGATGCCGGTGGGCAAGTTCCTCCCTCACCTGCGCAACGAGTTCGCCATCCACCGGTGGGACTTCACGGGCGACGACGACGTCAGCCAGAAGTTGCTGGCCCAGCCCGACTTGACCGAACATGCTGTGGGTGTGCTTGGTCAGCTCCTGCTGCGGCGTGGCAGCGAGCATGATCCAGCTCCGCGTGAGGATTTCCACGTCCGCCTCCGTGCCGGAACTCTGCCGGACGTGCGGCTGCAGGTGACCGACGGTCAGGCTGGCCTGCAGTTGACCGGTCAGGATGCCGACGAGCCATACATCGAGCTCGACGCAGCCGCACGCACCCTGGTCATCTGGGGCCGGCGACCCGACCAGCGCGGCCGCATTCGCAGCCACGTTGACCAGCCCACACTCGCCCGACTCCAAACCCTGCTATCCGGCTACTGACCGTCTCCTGCGAGCGTCCCGCAGCACGATCCCCTTGCGTACAACCGCTCGGGTCAGTCGTAGATGCCGCTGCGGTTGCCCACGTCGAGGGCGATGATGACGAGTTCTCCAAGGCGGACGTCGAGGATCACGCGGTAGTCGCCCACTCTGAGTCGCCACAGGCCCGTGTAGGGCCCCGACAGGGCCTTGCACCGTTTCGTCGGGTCGTCCAGACTTTCCAGTGCGACGAGGGCCTTCAACACTCGGGCAGCGACCTGACGGTCCATCTTCCTCATCGCTCGGTCGAAGTCGCGGTCCGTACGAATGGTCCACGTCATGCAGGCTGATCAGGCATGGCGTCCAGTTGCTCACGAGTGATTTCCAGCTCGGACATCAGATCGTCAAGCGGCCGGGTCTCGCGCTGTCCAGCGCGGATGGCCTCAGCCCGGGTGACGAGTCCGTAGGCGTACTCCAGATCGTCAATCCCGGCGGTGACCAGCTCGCGCAGGTAGTAGCTCTTGGACCGTCCCGTGGCAGCCACCAGCCGTGACAGTCGTTCATCGATCTCCACCGGAAGGCGGAGTGACCGGGGTACCTCACTCACCGTCACGACACACCTCCATCACTACATGTAGTCATACCAAGGTACACCCCGCCTGCCTCCGGCCCTGCGCGGTCATCTCGGAGTAGATCCGACCGACTTCGAGTCGCTCGACCACGAAGCCCTACGAAGGCGCGACCGCCCCGGATGGAGATCCCCTGTGGAACAAGATCCGTTTGACGGGGGCAACCGGGCGCATGCGTCGCTGACCGTTCGGCTTGAGGGACGGCCGCTGCGACGTATCGCATCGTGCAATACGTGCCTGGGCTGGGTCCTGTGTGGCGAGAGCTGGCCTGGCGTGACGAGAGCTAGGCGCACATCGCCAAGCACAACGTCACGCCGTCCGAAGTCGAGGAGGTCGTCAACACTGGCCCTCAGTGGGAGCACCTGGGCGGCTTCGGTACCGAATCCGACTGCCACCGGAGGTCCTCCGCCGGCACCAGGTCCATGTAGTGCTTGCGGGCGAAAAACATGCGGAAGAAGATCGCCAACGGGTTGCCGGAGTCGATGGGACGGCAATCGAGCTCCACTGTCTCATCTGCCCTGGTGTCGATCTCCAGGACCGGGCTGCTGCACCAGTAGTACCGCAGCTGGAGCTGATGGCGGCCGGGGTCCACTGGCAGCGTCAGCTCCTTACCGTTGCGGATCACACCCCGACGCTCTCCGTCGATCACCACCCGGTAGTCGGCGCCGGTGTCGACGTAGGCCTTGGGCCGCCGGAAGTGGATGGTGGCATCAACTTGGTCGGTCACGCCAGAGACGTTACCGCCCGGCGGGGTGCGCCCGCCGGCACGGCTGAGGACCGGGGCGCCCATGGCGCCGGCGATGGCGTCCGACCTGTACCGCCGGCACAAGTTCCGCGCTCCCCGCAGTTGGCTCCGGGTCGGGCAGGATGACCCGGTGAGCAAGCCCCGTCTGACTGTCTTCGTCCACCTGACAGCGACGCCAGCCTGGCTGGCCCTCACACGCCCCGAGCGCCAAGAAGTCATTCACGAGCACATCGAGCCGCTGCTGCGTCGCCACGACGCCGTCAACGTGCGCTGGTTCGACGCCGAGGCCTGGTCGGCCGCCCCGTCCGATGTCCTCGTGGCTGAGACTGATGACATCACCGCCTGGAGCGACATGTTCGAAGAGCTACGTGACACTCCGCTGTGGTCAGTGCCCTACTTCCTTGTCGAGCGGATCATCCCGGCAGTCGAGGACGCCTTCGTCGACTATGAGCAACGCACCGGGCACCGACCTGCAGCAGGCTGACTCGACAGGCAGTCAGTCCCAGTCGTCGATCGAGTTGGGGTGAGCAGTCCTTCGTTCTCCCAGTGGCGCAGCGCGGAGGCGCGAACGCCGAGCGCGCCGGCGAGCTGGGAGATGGTCGTGGCGTCGTCGGCGCGGGGGTCGTTGATCGGTTCGGCGGAGATGGCCGTCAGTACGTCCTGGGCGAGCAGGACAGCTTGTCGTTCATCGTGTAGTCGTGCATGCGCCGCATCGAGAGCGCCGAGCAGGTCTGGAAGCCGCGACCGGTGCGCGGTGCGCAGGATCGTCTTGGCCTGGATGGGGCCGACCCCGGCGGTCAGCGCAACGTAGGCGACGGCGGCCAGCGCGTGCACCTGGGTGTAGGTGCGGTAGCCGGCTGGGGTCCGCGTCGTCGGGGGGAGCACCCCTGCCTGCTCCAGGTTGCGGATCTGCTGGACCGAGCAGCCCGCTCTGCGGGCAACATCTACGGTCCGCAGGGCCGAGTTGCGACTTTCCACGACGCCTCCCCACGCTGCCCGCCGTGAAGTCTCCACGCGTACTTGAATGCCAGGCTTGAACCATGACCATCGACGACATCATCGACCAGGTTGCTGCCCTCGACGGAGTGCTAGTGCTGCGCCCACAACCCGGGGACGGGTCGCCGCAGATCAGCTGGGGCGATGTCTTCTTCTATTTCGCGCCTACCGGCGAGGTCCCGAGGACCCAGCCCTTCGCCACGATCGTGACCAAGGACTACCCGGACGAGCCGGTATCCGGCCTGTCCGGCCCGGGGCGTTCCGGCTCAACATCGGCGTGCCGGCATCGGCGTCAACTCCGCAGTCCACCGCGCAGCAGCCCAACCCGAGTACGCCCGATGCCTGGTTCCCGCACCCGGTGTACGGCCGGGCCGGCTGGATCTCGGTGGTCGACCCGGCCGAGCGGACCGCGGAGGAGGCAATGACCTTGCTCGAGACAGCCCACGCAGCTGCCCGACGGCGCTACCAGCGCCGCCTCCCGGACTGACCATGCCCGCCCCGCGCTACCGGATGGACCACCCCGTGACGGCCGCACCTGTGCACCACGAACCCGATGATGCCGACCACCACCCACGCCAGTATCAAGAACAGAATGAACGCCACCATCTGCTTTCTCCTTGTCTGGGACGCTGACGCTACCTGCGCGTCAGGCCGGCGGGATGCCTGCGCGGCCACTTCGGAGAACCCAACGCTGATGGTGCCGCCAACCTTGCAGAACAACTGCAAGTCCCTGCATATCAACGAAGTCGGGGCAGCCGTGCGCGTCGAGCGGCGCGGCCAAGGCGTCGGACGCCCCGGCGGAGTAACACGAGCACCGTCACCACGACCGCGATGGTGATGATTGCGACAATCACTGCCGCCACGATGTGGCCGAGCGCCGCAAGAATCACTGCAGTCAGGGCACCGGTCAACAAACCGATCAAGGCCTTGATCATCAAGGTCACCGCTCTCTATCTATCACGGGCGCGTCGGACGGGGTGTCGACGCGGATCTGGGAGCCGGCGCCGTGGTCGGGCCGGCGGTGGGTGACGGTGAGACGCAGGTAGGCCGCCAGGTCGGGCTGGTTGAGTGCGCCTCGTAGGGCGGGCAGCAGTTCGCTGGTCAGGTGCTGGCGCAGCGTGGCCGCGTCGGGCGCAAGCCGGGGGCGCGTCTCGGGGGGTGCGGGGTCGGTGTGGTTCACCGGTAGTCGCGGTCCCGGCGGCCGCCGAGGTAGGGGGTCAGGTCGAGGTTGCCGTCGATGACCCGCCCCACCAGCACTCCGACCGCGGCAAGCACGAGCACGATCACGAACGCGCTCCATCCGCCGAACGCGCCGGCGAAGCCGAGCGCCAATCCCACGATCAGTCCCACCAGGGTGGTTGCGTGTTGCTGCATGAGCGTTCCTCTCGTGTGCGTGCTGGCCTCGTCATTGCACCCGGGTGGACCGGGCCGTGCGGCGCCCGCGCCGATGGCGTCGGGCCTGCCGGGCCCGCCGGGCCAAGGTTCGCAACGTCCCGGCGATGCCGCGGCGGCGGTAGCCGGTGATCGGTGCCTCGTTCTCGCTCGGGGTCAGCCAGGCGCTGCGGCTCATCCCGGCGATGAATAGGTCCGGGTCGCCGCCGTGGTCGGGGTGCTGCGCCGCGATCCAGGGCCGCCGGGCTCGACCGACGGCGGAGTCTCTGCCACCGCTGTGTGGGCCGGTCGCTGAACGGTCTTCGATCATCTGGCGAGCCTTAATCACGCCGCGATCCTCGGCTAGAAGTCGGTGGGGATCGTGATGTCTTCGACGGTCACCCGAAGTTCACGCCCGGCCAGTATCGGGGCGAGGGCGTCGTCGATCTGCGCGGCGACCGCGCGCAGCGGCGGGCCGAAACGAGCCACGATGTGGACCTCGACGGCGGCGTCGTCGACTTTGACGCCGGGGACGCTGCGGCCGGGCAGGTAGGAGCGGATCTCGCCGAACGACCCGGCGGACAGGTCAGCCACGTCGGGACAGGCCAGGACGGCCACACTGATCCGTTCCTGTTCGCTGTCGCCGCCGCTCTCGCCAGCTGGGACTCCGCTGGCGGGCTCGGGCGGCGGCGCGCCGGAGGGCGAGGTCATTCGACCCGGGCCTCGGCCGGTTCGTCGTCCTCGTCGGGCAGGTGGATGTCGCCGACGGCGATGTTGACCTCGGTGACTTCCAGGCCGGTCATCCGCTCGATGGAGCTGATGACGTTGCGGCGGATGGCCTTGGTCAGCTCACCGATCTCGACGCCGTACTCCACGACCAGGTCCAGGTCTACGGCCGTCTGTCGTTCCCCGATCTCAACGCTGACCCCTTGCCCGAGCGAGGCCTTGGCACCGGGGATGCGTTCGCGGACAGCGCCGAAGGCGCGCGCGGCGCCGCCGCCGAGCTTGTGCACGCCGCTGATCTCCCGCGCGGCCAGGCCGGCGATCTTCTGCACGACGATGTCGGCGATGGTGGTGTTGCCGTGGGCGGTGGCCAGCGCTGTCTCGGTGTCTGCGGCGGGCTTGTCGAGTTGCCCGGAGCGGGAGCGTTCGCTCTGCCCGGCAGCTGGTGTGTCGGTCTTGTTGCTGGTGGCGGATGTCATGACAGGTACGTCCTTCGTCGATAGCTATGAATCGCGGCTGGGTGGGTCGTCGGTGGGCAGCGACCCCCCGGTGCTGGGTCGCTGCGCCGTGTCGCTGCCCACCAACCGAACCGGCGCGTGCGGTCGGGGACTAGTGCTTGAACGCGTCCTTGACCTTCTCGCCGGCGTCCTTGACGTTGCCCTTGGTCTGGTCCTTGTGGCCCTCGGCCTCCAAATCGCGGTCGTCGGTCGCCTGGCCGATCTTCTCCTTGGCCTTGCCGGCCAGCTCCTCGGCCTTGTTCTTCGCCTTGTCCACTGCGCTCATCGCACATCTCCTTCGCTGATCCCGAACCTGGGCCGTCACAGTTGGGCCGACCATTTTCGACGCGAGCCGCACGCCATTGTGCGTACGTCATCAGTCAGACACCGGTGCCGGGCTGAACCTCACGCCAAGCAACGTATAAGCCCGGTCACCGCTCTGGCAGCATTCATCCGGTGATCGACCCGCCGCCCGCACCCACCGAGGCCGGACCGGCGCGCCCGCGGCGGCCGCTGCGCGAGGATGTGCTGGTCGCCCGCGCCCGGGACGGGGACGCCCGCGCGTTCGAGCAGCTCGTGCGCCGCCATCAGCGGGCGATGTACGCGGTCGCGCTGCGGATCCTGGCCGATCCCGATGATGCCGAGGACGCCACCCAGAACGCGTTCATCGCCGCCTGGCGGCGGTTGCCGCAGTTCCGTGGCCAGGCCCAGTTCTCGACGTGGTTGTATCGCATCGTCACCAACCACGCCCTCAACCAGCTACGGCGCCGGCAACGCAACATCGATTCCTCCCTCGACATCAGCGACCTCGCCGCCGACCGGCAGCCGGTAGCCTCGACCGGCGACCCCTACCAGCACAGCGAGACCAACGCCCTGCTGAGCGATCTGCGGGCCGCGCTGGCCGCACTGCCCGACGAGCTACGAGTCTGTTGGCTGCTGCGCGAGGTCGATGACTGCAGCTACCAGGAGGTGGCCGAGATCGCCGGGATCAATCTGAACACCGCCCGGGGCCGGATCTACCGGGCCCGACACCGGCTCGCTGAGGCGATGGCGTCATGGCGCTAACCGACACCCCGGACACCATCCTGCCGTGCGGTCGCGACCCCCTCGAGGTCGCCGACCACGCGCGCACCGGGCGCCTCGATGAGCACGAGCAGAGCTGCCCCCACTGCCAGGCCGCGGCCGCCGAGGCGGGCGTGGCCCGCCGTGCCGCCGGCGAGCTGGCCGACGCGCCGGTCGACGCGCCTGCGGCCCTGCTGCCGGCCATCATGCGCACCGTCTGGGCCGAACTACGCTTCACCGACACCGTGGCGCTGCCTGTCCCCGGCGGGGGCGTACTGGTCACCACCCTCGCCATCGCCGACGCGCTGCGCCACGCCCTCGATGACCTGCCAGAGTTGACCATCCACTCCTGCTTGGCCGACACCGCAGACCAACCCAGTCGAGACGCGCACGGCGCGCCGGAGGTCAGCGTGCATATCGCCGCCACAGCGACCTACCCAGCGCAGCTGCCCGCCCTGGCCGATACCTGCCGGCAGCTCACCGCCGACACGCTCCGGACTCAGTTCGGACTGCGCCCAAGCCGGGTCGACATCGACTTCATCGACCTCGACCTGCCCGAGGACATGTCGTGACCGGCCCGCACCGCGCACCCGTCCTGCACGTTAGCGACCGAGCGGTCGCGGCCATCGCCGCCCACCTCGCCGGCACCACCCCCGGCGTGGCGCGGCTGCACCCAGCCCTGGGGCGGGCCTTGACGCGCGCCGCGACCGAGGCCCTGCGCCAGCACGTCCGCCCCACCAGCACCGAGCGCGGCACCGCGGACCCGGGCGCTGTCCTCGTCGACGCCCCGGCCGATGCGGACGGGCCGAGGGTGGTGACCGTTCGCATCATCGCCACCGGCCAGCCACCCGTGCTGGCCACGGCGACGCACCTGCAACACCACATCCGTGACGAACTGCAGCGCATCACCGGCCAGGACACCGACGTTCGCATCCTGGTCGCCGCGCTCGACCCGGATCTGCACGGACAGGAGGCGTGACCGACACAACACACTCAGTGCGGTGACGATCGTGACTCCGGCCGTGTCCAACTGACAAAGCCACGAGTATATCCGGGCCGATGCGGCTCTCTTCAGGCCCGCATAGCAGCCTGGTTGATCGGGGGCACCTTGCCGGTCCGCTGCCTGTCCGACACCGAACTCGCGCGCCTGAACTCCTGGCCGGCCGACATCGCCGACCACGACGCGGTCACCTCCTTCACCCCCACCGATGACGACCGGGTGAGGGGCTCGACCCTGGGTCTGTCTGCCGGGCTGGCTGGCCGCCCTGCTCGTCGTGGTGTCGTTGTGTACCTGCTCGGTTTCACGTCGGCTCGTTCTGGTGAATGAGTGTGGTCCCGGGAGGAGTGTGTGTCTCGTCTGGCCCGCGATAAAGGTGCGCCGGTCGGGCGCGGGCGTCGCGCAGTCAGGCGCTCGGTGGTGAAGCGTGCGGGCCAGACGAGAGGTCACCTCGTGGATGGTGTGTCGCGTGGGGCATCACCTGCCTTCTGTCTTGCCCTCTGTCGGAGTTGGTGTAGGGGGTGGTGTCGGGGGTGAGCGCTGCCGAGACCACGCTCTGACACCGGGGTGCCGTGGCCTGAGCGGCAGGCCGTCCGGGGCCGCCGGTCGGGGGCGTTGACCGCGGCCGGGATGCCGGCCGCCGGGGGTGTCGCGGCGCGGCCTGGTGGGCGGCGGGCTGGGCCATTCGGCGGCGATGATCGCGTCGAACTCGGCTTGTACCAGTTCGTCGTCTGAGCAGATCAGGTCGAGGAACTGCTCGTCGCTGCCGCGCGCAACGTCACCCCGTGGGCCGGTCACCGTGCTCATGGCGCCTCGCCGCCGCTCAGGCGTGGATGGTCTGCCGGTCCCCATCGCCTTTGCTGGTGATAGAGATTTTGCGCGGTTTGGCCTTCTCCGCGACCGGGATCTTGAGGGTCAGTACAGCCGGCGTCGTAGCTGGCATCGATGTGCTCGGTGTCCAGGTTGTCACCGAGGATCAGCTGCCGGGAGAACACGCCGCGGGCTCGTTCGGCGGCGATCAGCTCGGCATCGCTCGCGCGTGGCGGTCGTTCGGCCTTCACGGTGACCACGTTGCGTTCGACGTCGAGGTCGACCGAGTCCGGGTTGACGCCGGGAAGGTCGAACTCGACCACGAACGTGTCCTTGTCCCGCCAGGCGTCCATCGGCATCACCGAGGGACGGGCCAGGGTGCCGTTGGTGCCCAGGGCCTGTTGGGTGAGCCGGTCCAGCTCACGGAACGGGTCGGTGCGCATCAGCATCGTTTCCACCTCCATAGTCAGATTCCTGATGCTGTTGTGGTCATAGACCGCACCATGCGATCTATGTTCTGAGCTATAGATTTGTTGTAGCAGCTGCGGCATGCTGGTGCAAGAGCCAACATGAAGAAATTCGAGCGAGGAAGGACCGGCAGCGTTGGGAGTACCCAGGCCTGACAGCGAACGTGGCGTGTATGGCATCTCCGTCGCGGCCGAACTGGTCGGCACGGGGGTGCAGAACCTGCGCCTGTATGAGGCCCGCGGCCTGCTCGAGCCCGAACGGACCGACGGCGGGACGCGCCGCTATAGCTCGGAGGACCTGAACCGGCTGCGCCGCATCGGCGACCTGCTCGAGGCCGGACTGAACCTAGCCGGCATCGCCCTAGTCCTCGATCTGGAAGCGCAGAACACTGAGCTGCGAGCAGAAAAGGAGGAACAGCCAGTGGCTCCAGACCGCATCGATCCCAGCGAGCAGATCCCCGAAGCGGACCTCCTCGAACAACACGCCCCGCTCGACCCCGATTCGCTGACCGACCCCGATTCGCGGACCGACGTCGAGCCGGTGTCAGCGATCCCCGAGGCGGGCGGGGACGCGGTCGATGAGGCAGACCGTTTGGAGCAGCACGCGCCGGTGTTCGGCGACGACGACGACTACCAGCACGAGCCTGCTGGAGGGGGGTGGTGGTGATGGCGGACCCGCTCGTCGAGGTGGCGGTGCGCGTGTATGCCGATTTCACAGAGCACGCCACCCTGGCCGAGGTGCTCGCGGCCATCGGCCGGTGCCGCAGCGACTTGGACACGCCCAGTGCAGCGGCTCTTCCCGAGCTCGTCGAGCGACTGGCCCGGCAACGGCTCGCCGACCGGCTCGAACGGCTGGCCCCAGACGCCACGTAAGCGCACCAGGTCACCGAGTGCCGCTGGCCCGTCCCGGTTCTCGATCCGCTAATGCGAGAATCTGACGAAGTCCTTCAGGCGCCAATGGCATGTGCGGATCGTCGCTGCAAGCCGTTCGGCTGGCGAGCACGCTGGTTCTCGACGCTCGGACCCGGCCTGATATTTTCGCGCCTGGCGTCGAGCGTTATTGACGGGCGTGGCTCCCGCCGGGCTGCTCGCCCCGCCCGCCGACAACTGAGCCGATGCGCACCGCGACAGATCCCCAGTAGGAGGAAGACCAAGACGATGAGACTTGCAGTCGCTGGTGGCACGGGCATGGTCGGCCGGCACGTCGTCGAGCACGCGCGGCGCGCAGGCCACGACGTCGTGGTCCTGAGCCGTTCGGAGGGCGTCGACGTGCGCAGCGGCGCCGGCCTGGCCGACGCGCTTCGAGGTGTCGACACGATCATCGACGTGACCAACGCCGGCACGACCGAGCAAGGTGCCGCTACCGAGTTCTTCACCGAGGAGGCCGACATGCTCCAGCGCGTCGGCGCCACACAGGGGGTCGGGCACATCGTCACCCTCTCGATCGTCGGGATCGACCGCGCGCCCGCGGGCTACTTCGCGGCCAAGCTCGAGCACGAGCGCGCCGCCGCGCAGGGCACGGTGCCGGTCACGATCATGCGCGCGACCCAGTTCCACGAGTTCGCGGCCCAGTTCATCGGCTGGGCGCTGCAGGACGCGACTGCGCAGATCCCCCACCGACGGGTGCAGACCGTCGCGGCGCGCACCGCCGCGGCCGTCCTCGTCGAGATCGCCCAAGGTGCGCCCGCTGGCTGGGCGCTCGATCTCGCCGGCCCCGACCAAGCGGACCTCGTCGACCTCGCCCGCGCCTTCGTCCGTGCCCGCGAGCTGGACACCGAGGTGCTCGCCGACGACTCCGCGGACGCCACCCCAGCGGGCGCGCTGCTGCCCGCCGACGACGCGCGCATCCAAGGCCCGACCTTCCAGGAGTGGCTAGCCGGCGAGGACGCCGCCACGCTGACGATCTAGGTCCCGCAGGCCCATCCGCTTGCGGACGGCCGGGGGCATCCTGTGTCCATGGACCTGCGATGGATGACCACTGTGGACGCGGACGCTGTTGTGGCAGCCAGCCACCTCTTCGATTACGACGCGCGGTCGGAGTGGGTCGAGCGATTTTTGGCGCAGCCCGATCACCACCTGGATCTCGCCTACGTCGACGAGGCTCCGGCGGGCTTCGTTTCGGGCGTCGAGGTCACCCACCCCGACAAGGGAACTGAGATGTTCCTCTACGAACTCGCCGTCGATGCCCGGTTTCAGGGACGAGGCATCGGTACTGCACTTGTGAGGGCCCTGGCCGACCGGGCTCGCGAGCGGGGTTGCTACGGCATGTGGGTCATCACCGACGCGGACAACCCCGCAGCGCTCGCTACGTACATCTCCAGCGGCGCCAACGACCGCAGTGACCATGTAATGCTGACCTGGCGACTCGATCCCACGCATCAAACGTTCACCGACCCCAGCTGACGGACGGTCCACCGGCTCGGCCGAGCTCCCGTGACGGGATCCTCATCCGGCGAGCGCCGGCGACGTGTTCTGCTCGGCGGTGACGGCAGGTCCCGTGCGCCGGCTCATTGATTAGCCGGCACTGGACGATGCGTGCGGGTCGGCGTGGCGATGGAGCAGCTTCCAGCTGCCGTCCTCGCGGCGATAGATCTCTGTGATGCGCAGGTGCATCGCAACCGGGTCGTCGTGGCCGTCCATTCGAACATTCGCGTGCTGTACTCCGACCCAGTATCCGAGGTCGCCGCTGGCTGACATGTGCAGGATCTCGAACTGGGTGTCACCGCCCGGGAGGAACTGCGCGGCGCCGTCCTCGGTCGCCGAGAGCACGCCGGCCACTCCTTGCGCGTAGCCGCCTTGCGGGCTGAAGTACGTCGCGGGGTCATGCCGCGTCGAGATCGCCGCCAGCGGGCGCGCGTCACCGGCGAGGTAGGCCTGTCCGATTGCCTCACGACCGGTCATGAATCGTTCGAAATCGGCGGAGTCGTTGCTCATAGCGTTCCTCCATTCTGATCGCGGCCTACGCCGCAGCACGGGTCGGAATTACGTTCTGGCGTACAGCTCACCGTGGTCCACGGACGGTGCCGGTCTGGCCCGCGGTCGGTGAGGTGTCGCCCGGTCTTGCGGCTGTCGTCGCGTGGGTCATCCGGTGTGTCTTCGCGCTGGTGCTCGGGGTGGTGACGCCGGGATGTCGGGCGGATGAGAAGGGCGGTGGTGATTGCGGCGGCCGCGAGTAGCGCGAGCCCGGACACCCACAGGGCGTGGTGTAGCCCGGTGATGAACAGCGCGGCGTGTGCGGTGTCGAGTTGTCGGCCGCCGCCGCCGGTGGGCAGCTGGGCGTAGACGAGTGCGCCGAGGACGGCGACGCCGAAGACCTGCCCGACTTGGCGCAGTGCGTTGAGTACGGCCGAGGCCATCCCGGCGCGGTCGGCGTCGACGGCGGACATCGCCAGGGTGCTCATCGGGGTGCCGCACAGTCCGATGCCGGCGCCGAGCAGGGCGAAGTTCCACCAGATCGCGCCGATACCAGTGTCCGGGGCCAGACGCAGCAGCCCGAGAGTCGCAACCCCGCTGATCACCAGCCCGACGATCAGCGGGGCGCGTTCGCCGATCCGCCCGACCAGGCGGCCCGAGGCGGTGGCCGCGATCGCGTAGGCGACGCCGATGGTGGCCACGTCCAGGCCGGCGGCGACCGGCGAGCGGCCCTGGACCTGTTGGAAGTAGGCGCTGAAGTAAACGATTGCGCCGACGAAGGCGAAGAACACCACCAGCGCGGACACGGTGGCGGCGGCGAAGCCGGGCCGGGTGAACAGTGACACGTCGATCAGCGGCCCGGCGACGCGCCGCTCCCAGGCCACGAACCCGGCCAGTGCGGCGGCGCCGAGCGCGAACGCGGCCAGCACCAGCGGCGAGGTCCAGCCGACGGTCTGGCCCTCGATGACGGCCAGCGCGAGTACCGCCACCGCCACCGTGGACAGCAGCGCGCCGAGCCCGTCGAAGCGGGTCTGGGCCGGGGTGTGATCCAGTCGCGGCAGGACCCGAGCCGCGGCCAGGACCAGCGCGGCCGCCAGGGGAGCGTTGAGCAGGAACACCCACCGCCAGCCCAGCCCGTCGACGATCACCCCGCCGAGCGGGGGTCCTACCGCCAGCGCCAGACCCGACGCGGTCGACCACAGCCCGATCGCCGCGGCCCGCTGCCTCGCGTCGGTGAAGGCCACCCGGATGATGGTCAGGCTGCCGGGCACCAGCAGTGCCGCGCCCAGACCGGCCAGCACCCGACCGGCGAGCAGCAGCGGGATCGTCGGGGCCAGTCCGCACACCAGCGACCCGAGCCCGAAGATCGCGACCCCGGTCAGGAACAGTCCCTTGCGGCCGCGCCGGTCACCGAGCACCCCACCGGCGATCAGCAGGCTCGCGTACACCACCACGTAGGCATCCACGGTCCACTCCAGGCCGGTGGCGCCGGTGTGCAGCTGGCGCCCGATGGTGGGCAGCGCGACGCTGACCACCGTGGTGGACACCACGGCCAGAAACAGACCCGCCGCGACCACCACCAGGCTCCACCACGGACTCCGCGCCCCAGCGGGAGTGTCGGCGGCAGAAGTCTCGGCGACTGCAGAACCGGCTGTTGCTTGTTCGGCGAGCATGTCTCGACCGTGCGCCGGCGCTAGCTATAAGTCCAACAACCAGTTCGTCTCGTAGCTAGACTCATTGGTTATGGAGCTGCGGCAGCTGGCCTACTTCGTGGCGGTGGCCGAGGAGGGGAACTTCACCCGCGCCGCTGCCACGGTGCACGTCGCCCAGCCCGGCGTCAGCGCCCAAATCCGCAACCTCGAACGCGAACTCGGCCAGGACCTGCTCGACCGCTCCGGCCGCAACGTCAGCGTGACCGAGGCGGGCGCCGCCGTGCTGCCCTACGCCCGCGCCGCCCTGGCCGCGGTCGCCGGAGCGCGGCAAGCCGTCGAGGAGCTCACCGGACTGCTACGCGGGCACGTCACCATCGGCACCCTCACCTCGATCTGCTCTGACCAGGTGGACCTGCCCGGGCTGCTCGCCGGCTTCCACGACGAGCACCCCGGCGTGGACGTCACCCTGTCGGTGGCCAACTCCGACGACCTCATCGGCGCGCTACGGGCCGGTCGGCTCGATCTGGCGCTTATCGGCCTGGGCGCCACCACACCAGCCGGGATCGGCACCCACGTGCTGGCCAGCGAACCGCTCGTCGCCGTGGTCAGCCGCCGCGACCCGCTCGCCGCGAGCACCACCGTCACCGTCGCCGCCCTCGCCGACTGGACCCTGATCAGCCTGCCCCGCGGCACCGGACTGCGCTCCGCTCTCGAGCAGGCATGCGCCGCCGCCGGCGTCGTGCCCCACGTCGCCTTCGAGGCCGGCGACCCACGCGTCCTCGCCGAACTCGCCGCCCGGGGCCTCGGCGTCGCCGTCGTGCCCCAATCCGTCGCTGTCGCACGCCGAGAGCAGCTGCACACCCTGGTGATCACCGAACCCGCGCTGCAGGGCCGGATCGCCCTCGCCTGGCGGACCGACGGGCGGATCAGCCCGCCCGCACGGGCACTCATCACTCGAGCCCACGCTCGCCCACCCGGCTTATCTGCCGATCAGTGAGGAGCTTGCAACCACCGTCCGACGCACCCCCATTAGCGGATGGGACGTGGGTCAGCTGCCGAACCACCAGCCGCCGTTGACGTGGATGACTTGGCCGCTGATGTAGCTGGCGGCGGGTGAAGCGAGGAAGGCGACGACGCCGGCGATGTCGTCGGGCTGCCCGACACGGCCGGCCGGGATGGAGTCGAGCACCTTCTCGGCGTTCGCGGCGGCGTTGTCGCCGTGGAAGTCGCTGTTGATGAAGCCGGGCGCGACGGCGTTGACGGTGCTGCCGCCGGGGGTAAGTTCGCGGGCCAGGCCGCGAGTGAGGCCGAGCAGCCCGCTCTTGGCGGCGGCGTACGCGGCGGCACCCGAGCTGCTCCCTCCGCTGTAGGCGGCGATGGAACTGATCGTGACGATCCGGCCGCCGTCACGACGAAGGTGCGGGGCGGCAGCCTGGATGGTGCAGAACGCGCCGCGCAGGTTGACGCCCACCTCGTCATCCCATCGTGCGACAGCCTCCTCGTACGGCGTCGTGGTCGTGAAGTTGGTGCCGAACCCGGAGGCGGTCACGCTCACGTCGAACCCGCCGAGGTCTTCGGCAAGCGCATCGACGGCGGTTTTGACCTGTCCGGCGTCGGCCACATCGGCAGAGCGCCACGCCGTGTCGGCGCCGAGGTCGGCGGCGGCGCCCGCGAGGCGATCCCGGTCGCGGGCCAGGAGCCCGACGCGGTGCCCGTCGGCGTGTAGAGCTCGGGCAACGGCCAGGCCGATGCCGCGCGAGCCGCCGGTGATCAGTGCGGTGCGCGTCATGATGTACGTCCTTCCCTCGTCTATGTTCAGACCTAAACGTACGTCGATGTGAGCGGAGCCGCAACTGATGGCCGACGCGGACAGCTACCCAGTCGACCCGGCATCGACGTACCCCGTCACGGAGATCGCCGCCGCGTGGGAACGTGAGCGGCCCGGCGCGCCGACCGGCTCGATCCCGGTGGTGACGCCGATCTGGCGGTTGGCGAAGCTGTTTGCCGACGACCGACGGCGTGTACTGCGCCAGGCCGGCGTCGACCCCGCGACCCTCGACTTGCTCGGGGTGCTGCGTCGCAGCGGACCCCCCTACCGGCTGACCACTCGCGAGCTGACCGCCCGCAGTCTGGTGAGCGCCGGCGCCATCTCGCAACGCCTGGCGCGGGCCGAGACGGCTCGCCTGATCGAACGGACCAGCTCCGACGACCACCGCCGCGCGGTCGCCGTCGCTCTCACAGTGCAGGGTCACCGAGTGATCGAAGCCGCAGTCGACCAGGTCCTCACCCGCGAGGCCTCGCTCATCGACGGACTCGACCCGGCAGACCGACAGGCGTTGGCTGACCTGCTCGACCGCCTCGACCACCTCGTCCGAGAGCGACTCGGCATTCCAGACGACCGGTAGAGGATCGTCAACCGGGCCGCTATCGCGTGTGATGACAGGCTTCCGCCGTGAGCGCGACATGTGGTTGCCGCTGGCTGACCGCGCCAGCGATGGTCGAGCGGGAGCTGCGGAACGAACTGGCCGGGTGCTGGCGCGAGGTTTCGAACGCTGGCGGCGCGGTCGGCTTCCCGTTCCTTCCTGTCTCCGACGATGAGGTCCGTCGCGCCCTTGAGGCGATGGTCGATTCGTTGGACCCGCAGCTGAATCGGCTGCTTGTCGCCAGCATCGACGGTGCGGTCGCTGGCTGGCTCTTGTTGGCCGGCAACCCGGGCTCGCTGACTGCGCACTGGGCCCGCGTGCTGCGCGTGCAGACGGCCCTTGAGCATCGGGGAAGAGGAGTCGGCCGGATCCTGATGGTCGAAGTCGCGCGGGCCGCACGAGAGGACTTTGGCCTCGAACAGTTGCATCTGGAGTTGCGCGCCGGGCTTGGCCTGGAAGGCTTCTACCAGTCGCTCGGCTGGCAGGAGATCGGGCGGTGGCCGTCGGCGCTTCGGCTCCGCGAGGGCGACCGAGACGAGGTCCTGATGTTCCTTCCGCTGAAATAGTAGTTGCAGCGGAGGCACCGGCCGATCAAGGATCCGCATGCGATTGTGGGGATCGTGCCCGTGCCGGTCGGCTTCGACATGGATCGAGAACCGAGGACGATGGACCAGCATTGCCAGCGGATGGCCGCCGTGTGGGCGAAGGCCTACGACGCGGGCGAGGACCGGTGGTCCCATACCGCCGCCAGTCGATGGACCTCCGCCGTCGTGATCGCATCTCTCAACCCGGTGTCGCGCGTGTTGGACGTCGGTACCGGTCGCGGCATCGATGCGGTCCGATACGCCGCTGAAGGGCACACCGTGACCGGGATCGACCTGGTCGCGCTTCCCGAGTGGGTCGGCATCGAGAGCCGGTGGCCGAGCGTCCGTTTCGAACAAGGTGCTCTGCTCGATCATGTGACGTGCGAGCCCTACGACGTGATCGTGGACGCGGGCTGCTTCCACCACCAGCATCCTGCCGACCTCGACCGCCACCTTGCGCATATCCGACGACTGCTGCGGCCCGGGGGCACGATGTGGCTGGCCACCCTCACGCCCCGCGAGGCCCATGACACCCACGCGCCTCACCTGGCCCAGCCGCAGACCGACGGGTCATTCACGCTCGCCTTCACCGAGGTGGAGATCCGAGAGAGGCTGGCTCGAACCGGCTTCAAGGTCGTGAACGCCAAGGTTCAGCCGCGTCATCGACTGAACGGTCTCGATGACCTGCTGTTGCGGGTCACCCCTCGCTGAGAAATCCCGCGGCCCCACCGAGCGAGAACCCCCGGGACGGCCTGAAGTCGCGTTCAGGCCACCGCCGCCACGAATCCGTGACCGGTCAGCGATCCGCTACCGAAATGCCGTCAGCGTCTGGTGAAACGCCGCTTGAGGGCGGCGAAGTTGATGCCGTAACCCCAGCCGTAGTTCTTGGGCGTCAGGATGCGGCGATCGTCAGGGTCCCAGATACCCTTTCCGGCTTCGTCGCGTATCGGACGCCTCCAGTTGTACGGCAAACCGAGGAAGCGGCCTTGCGGCTCACGGGCCATTGGTAGTCAGGGGCGCAGGAGCCGCGTAGCGGCCCTGTTTCCCCATCCCCCTTTCAAACCGTGCGTGCGGTTCTCCCGCACACGGCTTACCGATGATCTTCTTGACATGGTTACGCTGCCTT
>JAABUP010002899.1_pt1 | contig 31676 bp, 26 predicted proteins | sample 5559201 | NCBI WGS metagenome assembly JAABUP01 (sample SAMN10711887, study PRJNA513373) | rock metagenome | isolation source: Antarctica rocks | place: Antarctica
TGGTCGCGGGCAGGGGCGGCGGTATCGTCGGTGTGGTTGTAGCCATGCCCATAACCGTGACCACGGCTTGGGTTGCTCCGGGCGAGGGCGACGCCCCGGCAACAGGAGTCGCCCCGGGCGAGGGCGACGCCCCGGCGATGCCGGTCGCTTGAAGGGTAGCGGTGGCCGAGGACACGGCCCGGGCCGTCCCAGTCGGCGACGCGGCGGTCGTGGGCGACGACGACGGTAAGAGGGCCGGCGTCGTCGGCAAGCCGGCCGTCGGCGAGGCCACGGAGACGGTCGAGGTGAACAACTCGGTCATGGCGTGGCCCTGTTCGAGCGGCGAGCCGGCGTCGCCCAGGTACTGTGGAGCGCCCGCGGCGTCCTGAAAGCCGAACGAGTCCTCGATGGTGCGCAGCAGCGAGGCGTGGTCGTGCGGCACGCGCGAGACCAGCCCCGGCTTGATGAGGGGTGAGATGGCCAGCGCGCCGATCAGGCCGCCGGCGTCGCCCTGCCGGGGCGTCCCCGCGCAACAACCGGCCAGGTCCACCGGGGCGATGGTCGACGTGACGGGGATCGGCCCGAAGTCGTTGTTCGGGAAGGGGTCGCCGGTCTTCGTCCTAATGTCGGACTCGTCCCATACGACGAACAGGACCCCGTTGTGCTTGTTGACGTAGTCGATGATGGGCTGGATATTCGACTGGAGCCATTGGTCGACCGCCACGAGGCCGCCGAGCTTGTTGCGCTTGACGGGTCCGCAAAACGGGACATCGTGGCCGTCGTTACACGTATCCGGCGTGATGAAGGTGTAGTCGGGCACGGTGTCGCGCTGGATATCGGCCATCAGGCCGGTCACCGTATCGGTGTACGGCACGACGTGCGCAGCGCAGCGCGACTGGTTGTTCACGATCGGCGGCAGATAAACAAAGGGGTCGTGGCGGTCGGCGTAGTCCCCGAGCGCGTTGCCGCCCACGTAGGGGTCCTGCCCGTAAGTGGCGGGGTCGGCCGGGCTCAGGCTCGCGTGGGTACAGGGCGTGGGCATAGCGTCCAGGTAGCCCTTCCACGTGTAGCCGTTCCGCTCGAGCTGGTCGGCCACGCTGACGCCGCCGCCGGGGGAGGCGCCGCTCCCGGGCGTGTAGGCCGGGTTCATCTCCGCCTGGACGCAACTGTAGAAATTGGGGCAGTCGTCCTGCGTGGTGGGGTTGGGCGTCTGCCCGAGCGTCAGAGCAAGATAGTTGTCGAAGCTGAAGTGTCCGGCGCCGTAGTAGTCCTGCATGAACGCGCCCGTGGGAACGAGCGCGTTCAAGTACGGGTTGGGCGTGTTGGAGGTGATGGGCATGGTGTCCATCGGCGGCGTGCCCGGCGTGATCGTGTCCGTCGCCGAGATGTAGCCGGGGTACCAGATCTGGTCGCGGCTCTTGTTTTCCAGGACGCCCGTAATGACGTGCGAGAAGTGCGGGATGCCCTCGACGCACGTGGCGCGGCCGGGCGGGGGCGTGGTCCCGACGGGGCATCCGTTGTCCGCCGCTGGCCGCGACGAGAGGGCTCCCGTCACGACAGCGGCGCGGCCGGCCGCGCCGCGCGCGACGCGGGTTGTCACGGGATACGCGAGCGCGAGCGCGACGAGCGCCGCGGCGAGAAGCGCGCGCGCCGCGCCGATCGAATGTTTTCTCAAAACTCCCCCCTTAGCCACGTTCCACCTTGTACGAACATATATACTACCTACTTAATATCTACTTAGCCGTCGCCGTCCGCGGCGGCGCCCTGGCGGGCCGCCCAGACACGGCGCTCCCGCAACAGTTGAGCGGGCACGGGGCTGTTGGGGCGCGCCATCTGCCAGTTGATGATTTCGAGCTCAGGGCCCGCGCGGTCGATCCCCGAGAGGTCGAGCCGCTTCGTTTCGGCCTTCAGCACGTCGGCCATGGCTGGGTTGGCCGCCGCGTACTGCGCCGCGCTCTCGTCGATGAAGCCCGGCTCCGGCTGGACGGTGTACGGCCGCAGGTCCTGCGCCGTCAGCGTGTGTTGGGGGTCCTGCTGTTGCTGCAACGGGTCCGACCCGTCGCTGTCCTTATCCTGGAACAAGTCGTAGAGCGCGGGCGCGTTCTGGTCGTAGGTCGAGAGGTAAGGGAAGCCCATCAGCAGGTCGATCGTCTTCAGGACGGAGGCCTGGCTATAGTGGCGGTGGGCCACGTAGCCGGGCAGGCCGTCGGTCCCCGTGTGCTTGGCGTAGGGGCTGACGACGTAGAGCTGGTTGCGGTGGCCGTCCTCATGGTCGAGCCCGTCCTGCGAGTCGTCCTCCATGATGAAGATGGCCGTGCTGCGCCAGTACGTGGAGTGCGAGAGCGCCTGCACGATGAGCGCGATGCCGGCGTCGTTCTGGGCCACGCGCGAGCGCGGCGTGTTACCTCCGCTCTGCAGGCCGGCGGTGTGGTCCCCGCCCATGATGATGTAGCTGAAGTTGCGCAGCGAGGCCGCCGGGTTCACGACGTTGCCCGCGCGGTCGAGCCCGATGTCCTGGAGGAACGCGTCGGCGTTCTGCCGGTTGTCCTTGATCAGGTTAAGGTTCGTGCCCACCGGCTCTATGGGCGAGCCGCCGCCGACCGTGCCGGTGGACGCTGCCGCGCCGAGGGGATCGAAGTCGGCGGCGGGGATGGCCTTGCACAGCGCGCGGATGTCGGGCGCGCCGCCGGTGAGGCTGGGCGGGTTGAGTTGCGGATTGGCCAGGCCGACCAGCTCCCCATAGTCGCGGAAGGTGAACAGGCCTGCGGTGTCCGATCGGCGCTGTAAGGCCGATTGGAAGATCGAGCAGTTGTGCGGCGCAGCGATCGGCGCGGTCGGGTCGTACGGATGGTTGCGCGGGGAGTAGTACTGGCGCCACGACTTCTGGATGTAGTCGTTGGCGTCGGCCGAGGAAGTCCACCAGTGGCCGTCGATGCTGGCCTCGCCGTCTGAGTAGAAGTTGTCGCTCGTGGCGTAGGCCGGGTCGCTGATCGCCGAGGTGGGGGCGATGTCGCCGACGAAGGCATGCGTGTTCGGCGTCACCTCACGCCCGAAGATGGCGTAGTCGGCGTTGGCGTCGATCTGACGGCCCGTGTCGCGGGCGACATCGCCGAGCTGCTGGTCGAAGGTGCGGTTCTCGCGCACGATCTCGATCACATGCTGGATCGGCGCCGTGATCGGTAGGGCGCTGCCGATTGTCGTCGCGTAGGGCGCCGCGGGGACTGGGTTGTGGTCGTCGCGCCCGGCGGCGGCGCCAGCGAAGGCAATGTCTTCCATCACCGCGCGCGTACCGGCGTCGAACGCCGCCGTCCCGCGCGGCGCGGGCACGGTCTGCAGCAGGCCGGGCATGTTGTTGGCGTCGTACTCGAAGCCCTGCCTGATGTCGCCGCGCCGGTTCTGGTCGGGGTAGCGGCTGCCGAGCCCCTTGGCCGAAACCACGTAGAGCTGCGAGCCGTCGCCGTTCGTGGCCACCGCGCTGGGGTACCACCCCGCCGGGATCAGGCCGAGCACACCGTAGGCGCCGGGCGCTGGAGAGCCGACGGGGGCGGCGGGCCTCCCGCCCGCGGGCGTCCTGCTCGTAAGCGTCGTGGCGGTGAGCGCGGCCTGCGTCCCCAGCACGGCCACCGCGTCGTCGCCCGCCAGCGTCACGTAGAGGCGCTGGCCGTCGGGGCTCACCGCGATCGCGTTCGGCGCGCTGCCCAGGCTCTCGCCCGGGAGCGCGTGCAGGGCGACGCTCCGCGCGGGGGTCGGCAGCCCCGTCGTCCGGTCGATCGAGAGGATGCTCAGAGTGTCGTCGGCGGCGTTGGCGACGTAGAGCTGCGAGCCGTCGGGGCTCACCGCCACGGCGGTTGGGTGGTCGCCGACTGGGACCGTCCCCACGACCGTGCCCTGCCCTCCGACGAGCCGGACCACCGCGACCTGGGCCAGGCCCTGCAGGGCCACATAGGCCGTGCCGCCGTCGCGGCCGACGGCGACGCCGTACGGATACGCGCCGCCCATGGGCAAGGGCGCCGCCAGGGGGACCTGCTGCGTCAGGGTCCCTGTCTTGGTATCGACGATGTCGAGCGTGCCGTTGAACTCGTGCGTCACGAGCAGGTAGCGCCCGTTCGGCGTCACCGCCAGGCCCTTGATGAAGCCGGCCAGCCCGAGCGCGTTGGCCGGGGTCCCCGTCGCCCCGCCGGTGGCCGAGGGCAGCACGACCGTGCGGGTCGGGCGCGACCCGACCCGGTCGCGCCGGACGGGGAAGTCGTAGACCGCATCGTTGCCGCCGCCGGCGGCGTAGAGGCGCCGCCCGTCCGGCGAAAAGACCACCCCGACGTAGAAGTAGTTGAAGCGGTCCTTCGCGCCGGGCGTGGCGTCGTACGAGGTCGGGACGGCCTTGACCTCGTCCACGCGGCCGGTGCGCAGGTTGACCACGCTGAGCGACTCGTCGGGCGTACGCGTGCCGGGGTCACCCGCGGTGTTCCTCAGGACGATGGTGGACGGGAGGTTATCGCGGTACGGGCAGGGCATACCCTGCCTGCGGTTCGTGCAATAGCTGTCCCGGCCGCTGTTGAGCCCGGTACCCTGCCCGCTGTTGATGGCCACGGCGAGCCGTCCGTCGGGCGAAACGGCGACGCCGAGTGGGAAGTCGCCCAGGTCGACCGTGCGCCCGGCCGGGGTGACGAGGCGACCGTTCGGCAGCACCGTGCCGTTGGCGAACACGCCCGTGGGCGAGGTCGGGCCGGCCGGCGAGGCCGCGGGGGCGGCCGCGATCGGCACGGTGGCGACGGCGAGCAGCAGGACAAGGGCGGGCAGATGCCTGACGAGGCGCGAGCGCATGATGATGCCACCTTTCTGGGTGCGTCGACGTGTGCGGCGCGCGGCGGCCCGGTGGCTGAGGTCGAGTCCGCGACGCGCAGATGCGGGTCCTCTGTTCGTGGCCCGCGACAGCGGCGATGAGTGCTGGCATCGCCCTCTTCCAACATAGCGGTCCGCAGGCCCAACCTTGTTAAATAACATTAAGACTTTGTTAAATCGGCGTTAAAGGATCGGCGCACGGCGATGGGGGCCGCGTAGGCGCAATGAGGCGGTCAACGAAGCCGAAACAAAGCGCATTCCGGCAGAATTGTAATAGGGCGGGGAGGGCGGGGAGGGCGGGGAGGGCGGGGAGGGCGGGGAGGGCGGGGAGGGCGGCGCGCTTCACGCTCGCTCGTCGCGAGCCTCGGCCTCGATCGCGCCCATGTCCGCGCGCGCGTCCCGCGGGCGGCGCAACACGCGCCCGCGCCCGCGCCTGCCCCCGCTCGCCGCCTGCGCCAGCGCAGCCGCCAGCTTGCGCCCCGTCAGCAGCCCCATCTCCACCGCGACCACGCCGCCCGCCACGCTGGCGGCCAGATAGGCGACGCCGAGCGCGACACCGAGCGCCCCGCGCGCGAAGAGTTGGTCGGCCCCCCAGCCGAGCGTGCTGAAGGTGGTGAAACCGCTCAGCACGCCCACGGCCAGGAACAGACGCGTCTCGGCGCGGAGCAGCCCCGCCTCGTCGGCCAGCACATAGACCACGCCGAGTGCGAAGGCCCCCAGCGCGTTGACCACGAGCACCGGCAGGGGCGCCACCGCCGCCAGCGGGTTCAGCCACGCCAGGAGCAGCCCGCGCAGGCAGGCCCCGGCGCCGCCGCCGGCGAAGACGATGAGCGGTCGTCGCATCACCACTCCCTACACCAGTCGCGCGAGGGCGGCGCCGAGCGCGGCGGCGAGCAGCCCGGCAACGACCGAGCCGAGCAGGGTGTACAGAGCCAGGCGTGCGCGGCCGTCCTTATAGAGCAAGACGCCCTCCAGCGCATAGGTACTGAACGTGGTATACCCGCCCAGGAACCCCGTCGCCAGCAGCGCCGTCGGCACGGCCACGTCGCGGTGCAGCGCGGTCAGCGCGCCCGACAGAAAGCCGAGGGCGAGACAGCCCGTGACGTTGATCAGGAAGGTGCCCAGGGGGAACGTCCCCGTGTAGCGCGCGCCGACGAAGCGGCCCGCGCCGTAGCGGCACGCGGCGCCCGCGCCCCCGCCGACGAAGATGACCAGCAGCGTCGCCCACGTCATAATAGGCGCCCAACGCCGCGCGCGCCGATGTGCGACCGCGCGCGCGGGCCCCCGCCCCCGTTCCCGCCCCCGCTCCCGCCCCCGCTCTGCATCCCTGTTTTCGCCTCCTCGGCCGGTCGCCGATCGCCTCTCCGCGGCCGGCGCGGCAGGCTCACCCGATCTGGGAGACGAGCGGGTAGATCTGCTCATACACCCGATAGAGGGCCTCGTAGTGCGCGACCCGGGAGGGCGCGGGCGCCGCCTCGGGCATATCCGCGGGGGCCGGGCCAAACCACGCCGCGGTCGCCCCCGGGATGCCGGCGAACCACCCGCGCGCGACCGCGGCGGGGACGGCGGCGGCCAGCGCCCCCGCCGACCCCGGCATAGCCCGGGCGCGCACATGGACGCCGCAGACATCCGCGACGAGCTGGCACACGAGGGGGCTGCGCGCCATGCCACCCAGCACGGTGATCGCCGGCGTCGATGCGCCCAGCGTTTCGAGCACCTGGCGCAGGGAGAAAGCGATGCCCTCCAGCACCGCCCAGCCCAGGGCTCCGCGCCCCGTCCCACTCCCCAGGCGCACGAACGCGCCCATGGCGCGCGACTCTTGCACCGGACAGCGCTCGCCGTCCAGGTAGGGTAGGAAGAGGGCGCCCCCGCTGCGCCCGGACTCACCCTCCAGCAGCCGCTCGAAGCGCGCGTAGTCGACCGGCGCGCCCTCGTCCCCTGCCCCTTCTCCCGCGTCGAGGAGGCGCGCGATCCAGCGATGGACGCCGCCCGCGTTGAGCACAGGCGCGATCCGGATCACGTCGCCGGCCGTGACGTAGGGCAGGTGGCGCACGCCTTTGCCCTCGGCGCTTGTGTCCACCGCGCGGTCCAACGAGGCCGCCCAGCCGGTCGTCCCCAGGTACATGTAGGCCTGCCCCGGCGCCGTCAGGCCGGCGGAGAGGGTGGCGGCGGCCGCGTCGCCCATGCCGCCGTACACCGGCGTACCGGCCGCGAAGCCCGTGGCCCGCGCACCCGCGTCGGACACGGGGCCGGCGACCGCATCGGGGGGCAGGAGAGGCGGCAGCCAGCGCGCCGGGATGCCTAGCGTGTCGCACCATTCCGTCCGCCATCCGCGCGCCTCCATAGAGTAGAGTCCGGTGGTGGCGGCGGTCGTCGCGTCCGCGGCGCAGACGCCCGTGAGGCGAGCCAGCACATAGTCTTTGGCGTTGAAGAGGACCCGCGCGCACGCGGCCACGGCCGTCGGGTCGCGCTCCCGCAGCCAGGCGAGCTTAGCGACGGGGGCCGTGCCGTCGACGAACACGGTCTCATCGTCCGGCACACCCTGCCCGCGCAGCGTCGCGCATATAGAGACGGCCTGAGCGGCGGCGCGCGCGTCGGAATACAGTATGGCCGGCCCCACGGCGCGATTCTCCCCATCGACGAGGATGACGTCCTGCATCTGGCCGGTCAGGGCGATGGCCTCGACCTCGCGGGGGTCCCACCCGGCCTGCCAGAACGTCCGCGCCAGCCGCCGCACCGCCTCCCACCAGTCATCAGGCTCCTGCTCGACATGCCCGCCGGGCCGGTGCAGGACGTCGTACCCGCACGTCTGCTCGCAGACGATCCCCCGGTCGCGGTCCACGAGCACGCCTTTCGCCGCGGTCGTGCCCACGTCGAACGCGGCGATCAAGCCCTGCGCCACTCCTTATGCTCCTCCCGGTACGAGTCGCCAACTCACCGCCGCTGGCCGACCCTCTGGACCACGATGGCCGCCACGATGATGACGCCGGTGAGGATGTCCTGCAGCGGGGTCGGTACCGCGAGCATGGTCAGGCCGTTCTCCAGCGCGCCGATCAGGACGGCCCCGACGAGGGTGCCCCAGATGTTGGGCACCCCCTCCTGGAACACGGTCATGCCCAGAAACACCGCGGCGTAGGCCTGCAGGAAAAGCCCGCTCCCCTCGGTCGGGCTCGCGCTGCCCAGGCGCGAGGCCAGCAAGGCGCCCGTGAAGGAGGCCAGGCCGGCGCAGAGGGCGAAGGCGATGACCTTGACCAGCCGCACCGGCACGCCCGCGATGCGCGCCGCCGCCTCGTTGCCGCCGACCGCGTAGACGCGGCGCCCGAAGGGCGTCTGCGCGAGCATGAGCCATGCGAGGAAAGCCAGCCCGAGCATGACGAGCGACGGCACGGGGACGGGTCCGGCCGTGGCTTGCCCGAACACGGTGAAGGAGGCCGGGATGTTGTCGAAAACGGTGGCGCCGCCGCTGAGCTGCAGGGTCAGCCCGGAGAGGACGGTGCCCGCGGCCAGCGTGGTGATGAACGAGAGCACCCCGAACTGCGTCACGACCCAGCCCGTGACCGCGCCGGTCGCGCACCCGGCCAGGAGGGCCAGGACGAAACAGAGCGGCATCGGGACCCCGGCGATCGCCAACTCCGCCGTGAGCACGCCGCCCAGCCCGGCCATGGCGCCGATCGACAGGTCGTACTCGGCCACGGCCATGATGATGGTCGCCCCGACCGCCATCATGACCAGGAACGAGATCTGCAGGCTGATGTTGAGCAGGTTGGTCGTCGTCGCGAACTCGGGGATGAAAAGGGCGAACAGGGCCAGCAGGACGATCAGCGCAATGAGCGTGCCGTAGACCCGCAGAATCTGGCCGGCATGGAGGCGCGGGCGCGGCTCGCGCGCGCGAAGCGGATTAACCTGCGCGCGCATGCCCGCCACCTGTCCCGTTCGCCTCGTACGCCTCGTAGCACAGCCGCATGATCTCTGTCGCGCCGAGCTCGCCGCGCATAACCTCCGCGACCGTGCGGCCCGCCCCCATGATGACCAGGCGGTCCGCGACCTCCGCCAACTCCGTCAGGTCCGACGAAACGAACAGCACCCCGCAGCCCTGGCGCGCCTTCTCGATCAGTAGGGTGTGGATCAGGGCGCGCGCGCCGACGTCGACCGCGTGGGTGGGCTCGTCGCACAGCAGGATGGCGGGGTCCGCCAGCAGCATACGGGCCAGCAGCACCTTCTGCTGGTTCCCGCCGCTGAGCGTGTCGACGAGTTGATGAGGCCCGTGCGCGCGGATCGCGAAGCGATCGATCTGCCCGCGCACCACGCGTCCCTCCGCGCCGCGGCGCACGAACCCGAGGCGGCTGTACCTGTCGATCGTCTGCAGCGTCATGTTGTCGCGCACGCTGCGGCGCGCCACCAGCCCGTTGGCGCGCCGGTCCTCGCTCAGCATGGCCACGCGCGCGCGCGCACTGCGGCGCGGCGACGGTCGCGCCAGGCGCTCGCCGCGTATCCTGATCTCGCCACCCTTGAGCGGCCGCAGGCCGTAGATCGCCTCGACGAGCTCCGTCCGCCCCGCCCCCGCCAGCCCGAACAGGCCAAGCACCTCGCCCGGGTGAAGCGCGAAGGAGGCCGACGCGACGCGGCCGTCCCGCGTCGCGAGGTCGCGCACCTCGAGCAGCGGGGGCAGCGCGCGCGCATCGACGCGGGCGATGCCCGCCGCCCCCGTCACCCCCGTCGCTCCCGCGAGGTCGCGCCCGGTGATCGACGCGACGAGGCCTTCTTTCGTCGCGTCCGCCGTGGCTATCCGCGCGGCCAGGCGTCCGTTGCGCAGCACGGTGACCTGATCCGAGATCGCCAGGATCTCCTCCAGGCGGTGGGATACGTAGATGAACGATGCGCCGCCCGCCTTCAGGCGCGCCATCAAGGCGAAGAGCCGCCCGGCCTCGTGGTCCGTCAGCGAGGCCGTCGGCTCGTCGAGGACCAGTATCCTGTTGTCCAGGAGGCAGGCGCGGGCAACCTCGAGCATCGTCTGCTCGGCGGGGGACATATCCCCGGCGAGGCGTCCGAGCGGGACCACGATGTCGAGGTCCGCCAGGAGGCGCCCGGCGCGGCGGCGCATCGCCGCCCAGTCCACCAGGAGGCCGGCGCGGCGCGGGTACGGCAGGCCCATGAACAGGTTCTCGAGGCCGCTCAGGCGCGGGGCAAGTTGCCGCTCCTGGTGGATCGCGTTGATACCGGCCACCTTCGCATCGTGAGGGTCGCGCGGCGCGTAAGGGCGCCCGTCGAGGGTGACGCGGCCCCCGCTCGCCCCGTACACTCCCGTCAGGATCTTGACGAGCGTCGACTTGCCCGCGCCGTTCTCGCCCACGAGGGCGTGGACTTCACCCCGCGCGAGACGGAAGGACACGTCGTCGAGGACGGTGACGGAGCCGAATCGTTTGGTCAGCCCGATGATCTCGAGCACCCCTGGTCACGCCCCCCGCGTGATGAGGGCGGCCGGCGCGTACAGCTGCCTGGACGAGGGACCCTTGCCGGCGAAGACGCGGGCCACCTGCGCCGTGATCATGCTCGCCTGCGTGTCGAAGTGCTGCTTCACCGTGGCGACGAGCGGCGACCCCTTCTTGATCAGGCTGACGGCCTGGTCGGAGCCGTCGATGCCGGTCACGATGACACCCGCTCGATGCGCGGCCTGGATAGCCTGCGCGGCGCCGATCGCCGGCTGGTCCCAGCCGCACCACACGCCCGCGATCGCCCCCGGCTTCGGGTTGGCGGTCAGCAGGTTGGTCGTGATACCGTTCCCGCTCTGCACCATCGACGACACGTCGATCTGCTGCTGGGCCACGACGTGGAGGGCGGGGTAGCGCTTGAGCAGCCGGTAGAACTGCTTGGTGCGCTCGTTGACCTCGGGCTGCGGCGTGTAGGTGAGGACGATCAGGTTGCCCTTGTACCCGAGGCGCTTGAAAAGATACTCCGTGACGAGCGACGACATCTGGTCGCTGTTGGAGCTGGCGCTGGCCGCGACGCCGGGGATCGAGGCCGCGTCGAGGCCGAAGACGGGGATGCGCGCCGCGCCGGCGTCGGCGATCTGCTTCTTGAGCAGATGCAGGTCCGTGCTCACGACCACGATGGCGTCGACCTTGCGGGCGATGGTGTCCTCCATCTTGCCCGCGAGCGCGCCGATGTCGCCGTCGCTGGAAACGACCGACGTCTTCCAGCCGTAGGGCGCGGCGTCCTTCTGCAGCAGCCCTACCATCTCATGGGTGGCGGGTGCCGTGAGATACGGTGTGAGGATAGCGACCGTGCGCCCGGTCGCGGGTGGCCGCGCCGCGCGCGCCGTGACGTGGGGCGCGAGGACGATCGAGCCCGCCAGCCCTGCGACCAGCGCGGCGCGGGTAAGAGAGGATAGACCCTGATACATACTCCTATGACTCCTCTGTACAACCGCCGCGAACATGTGACAACAGTATAGCATCGGAGAAGCGCCGTCGATTGGCGTGAGCGTGTACGCCGAAACGCCTCTGCTCTAGGGCTGCCGGCCGGTTAATCCGAGGAGCTTCGCCTGTAGATCGGCATCGTCGGGGACCGCGACGGCCGGGCCGAACACGCCGTACGCCCGCCACTCCTCGGCGTGCGGGCTCAGCTCCTCCCACAACCCCTGGACCAGTTCGCGCGGAAGGGTACTGTCGCCGCCGATGACGCGCGCGATGTCGTGGGCGCGCAGGCCGCGGAAGGAGTTGATCTGCCAGAAGTACTCGCGGGCGGGAAAGTCGCCGAACGAGCAGTGGACGGTACGGTCGAGGTCGTCAAGCCGCCGCGCGGCCGCGCAGGCCTTCTCGACGATCGCGGCGAAGCTTCCCTTGGGGTCGTCGCCCAGGAGGTCGCCGTCGAACTTTGTCTTCCCCGCGTCCTCCATGGTCTTGCCGGCCAGCATATCCGGGACCCAGGCGTCGTCGTAGGCGTGGTAATTGACGATTTCGCGCAACGTCACCGCACTCTGATCGCGCCGCGCGAACGCCGGCGGCATCTCCATCGCCCATTGGTCGTCGCGTATCCGATCGATGACGTTCTTGAGGGCGCGCTCGGCGAGGATAAAGACGTCTTGTTCGCTCACGGTGTGCTCCTTGATTCTTGCCATCGTCTGGACGAAGCCGGCCTGGACGGAGTGGGCCGGTCGGGGCGCGAGTCGGGTCGACCTCATGCCCAGGCCATAATAATAGAACACATGACCCACTGTCAAGCAGGGCCATCGCGAGGCCAGGGCCCGTGAATTGTCGGGGCAGGCGGGCGCATATGTGCCCCTATGTGCCCGCCCGACCGCACGCCCTGTGGATGGCGGGGGTCTGGGGAGAGCCCTCTCCCGGGGTTCCCCTGGAGGCGCGCCCACCGGCGGACCCGCGGCTAGGGTCCGGGGGACCAGTTAGTCATGGGCGGAGGGGGCGAGGAGAGGTAAGGACGCGAGGGGCGAGAGGGGCGAGAGGGGCGCCGGCAACTTTTCACGAGCCCTGATCGCGAGGCGGGGGCGGGTCCCTCTTTTAGGGGTAGGTTTGTCACGAAGGAGGGAGGGTCGGAGGGCGCGACTCACTGCAAAGTAACCCTTCAATGATCGCACGAGGGCCCCCGCGTAGCGTCAGGCGGTCGCCGTCCTCGCCACGCCCCCCTACAGGGCGTGTAGGGCACAGAAGACGGGGACCAGGGCAGGGTCCCACTGCGGCCCTTCGTTGGCCGCGATGACCGCGAGCGCCCGCGCGACCGGCATGCCGGCGCGATAGGGGCGCGTGCTCGTCAGGGCGTCATACGTATCCGCGATAGCCAGCACCCGCGCCTCTAGCGGGATCGCCTCCCCGGCCAGGCCATCGGGGTAGCCACGACCGTCGTAGCGCTCGTGGTGATGGCGGATGCCGGGGCGCAACCGCCGCAGCGAGCGCAACGGCAGGCAGATGTCGTCGCCGATCACGGGGTGACGCTTGATCAAGGCGAACTCCTCCTCGGTCAGGCGGCCGGGTTTGCCGAGCACGGCGTCGGGTACACCGATCTTGCCCACGTCGTGCAGGGGGCCGGCGCGGGCGACCAACTCACGGATGTGCGCCGGCACACAGGCGGCCTCGGCCAAGGCCACGGCGTAGCGTGTGACGCGATCGGCGTGGCCCCACGTGTACGGATCCTTGGCCTCGACGGCCCTGGCCATCCCCGCGATGATTGCCTCGGCCCCATCCAACTCGGCCATCAGCAGCGCGATGCGCACCGCCGCCGCGACCTGCGCCACGACAAGGTGGACGATGCCCCGGTCCGTGGCGGCATAGGCCCCGACGCGCGGCGAGCCGATGGCGAGCGCGCCCAACAGTTGCTCCTCCGCCTGAAGCGGCAGCACGAGCAAGGCGCCGTGACCCTAGTGTAAGGCTACCCCCCGATGCCCGGCGGCAGGCGGCTCTCGTCTTGCAAGTCCGCGATGTCCAAAGCTGTGCGGTGGCGCAACGCCCACCCCACCAAGCCCTCGTCGAGGGGATACTGGGCGGCGCCCCCGTCGGGCGTGAGCGCGCGGTAGTGCGCCCCGTCTTCATTCAGGAGGCAGAGTGAGACGTGGGTGGCGGGCAGCAGCCACTTCAAGCGCCGGCGCAGAACGGCGAGCAGGTCGGGCAGGCTCGCCACCGCGGTGAGGGCCGCGCCGATCTCTGCCGCCACCGCCAGGTCCAGGCTGACGGCGGGGACCGGCGCGGATGCGTCCCCAACGGCGACGGCGTTAGATCGCATCGACGGGGACGCGGGCGAGATCGGTGAAGCCGTTCACGTACCGGAAAAGGTCGATGGCGGCGAACACCTCGGCCAGCTCCTCCGGGGTGACATCCTCGGCGTAGACGGCGGCGACGTCGGCCTCGCCGATAGCCAGCGGACCGTCGTGGGTGGCCTTGCGCGCCAGGAGCAGCAGCGCGGCCACGCTCGGCGCGAGGCCGGGGGCCTCGGCGGACCCGGCCGCGAGCGCGGCGAGCGTGCCTTCGGCGACGCCCTGCACGCCGAGCGAGTGCATATGGACCTTCAGGGCGTACTCACTGCCGTTGGCGGCGGAGACCACGATCCCGACCATCTCCTTGACGATGCGGGGCAGCTCACCCTTCAGGACTGTGGCGCGGAAGAGGTCCCAGGTGGCGCGCAGGACGGCGGGCTGGCCGGCCAGGGCGCGGAACAGATTGGGCACGATGCCGAAGCCGAGCTCGCGCTCGATCTCGTCGAAGACGGCGCGGACGACGGGGTCGGTGGCGCCGGCCGGGTCGACCAGGGGGAAGCGGCAGGGGATAACGGGCGTGGCAACACTCATACGTCGAATTCTCCTTTGAGGCACTCCATGTGGGGTCCATGTGGGGCAGCGGCGCCCGTGGCCAAACTCATCACCCAAGCGCGAGGGGCGTCGTCCGACGAGGATATCCTCATCTGTGGTACGCGCGGCCCGCAGAGGCGCGCAATGCCCCAATGAGGCTATCGATGCGCCTATTGAAAGTAACCCTGTGACGCCCCGAGAGGCGACGGCGACGTATACTGATCCTTGTGAGCATGGCGACATCGATGGGAGCGCGCGGCGGCGGATATGGGGAGGAGCATAGGATGTCGAAGGCCCTAACCTATGCGAGCTACCTGCGGCTCGACGAGTTGCTCAACATGCAGACGCCCCGTAGCGCCGGTCCCCACGGCCACGGCGCGGAGCACGACGAGCTGCTCTTCATCGTGGTCCACCAGGTCTACGAGCTCTGGTTCAAGCAGATACTCCACGAGATAGACCACCTGCAGGGGCTGTTGCGTGCGAACGAGCCCGCCCGCGCCGCGCACACGACCCGCCGCATCCTGGCCATCCTGAAGACGGTCGTGGCGCAGCTCGACGTGATGGAGACGATGACGCCGCTCGAGTTCAACGCGTTCCGCGGCTATCTCGAGTCGTCCAGCGGCTTCCAGTCGGCGCAGTTCCGGGAGATCGAGTTCGCGTGCGGGTACAAGCGCGACAAGGTGCTCGAGTTCTACCCCGAGGGCTCCTCCGAGCGCGACCGGCTCGCGGCGCGCTACGCGCGGCCGACCCTGTGGGGCGCCTTCCTGCGCTATCTCCACCTCAACGGCTACGCCGTCCCGCCCGACGCGCTCGACCACGACGTGACCGCGCCGGTCGAGCCTTCGCCGGGCGTGCAGGATCTGCTGATCGAGGTCTATCGCGGCGACGTCGGGGCCAGGAACGTGTGCGAGGGGCTGGTCGACATCGACGAAGGATTCCAGGAGTGGCGCTACCGCCACGTCAAGATGGTGGAGCGCACCATCGGGGCCAAGATGGGCAGCGGCGGCTCGGCCGGCGCGACGTACCTGGCGTCGACGGTCAAGCCGTTCTTCCCCGACCTGTGGGCTATCCGCTCGCGCCTGTAGCCTCCCTGCGCGCTGATGGGGACTGTCCTTTTGCCCAACTCTCTCAAACATTATCTGACAAGCTATAGCAACCGAAGCTCCCAGCCGGCATGCCCCGCTTACAAAGCGGCCTTCTTGAAACAGCGATAGCGCGAGGACCCATATCCATGCCCGGACAGACAGCGACACGGACGGACGCGGCCTATGCCGCCCACCTCGACGCGCACGACCCGCTCGCCCGCTTCCGGGATCGCTTCGTCGTCGACGACCCCGATCTCATCTACCTCGACGGCAACTCGCTGGGCCGCCTGCCCCGGGCAACGGCGGCGCTCGCCGACGACCTCGTGCGGCGCCAGTGGGGCGGCAACCTGATCCGGGGCTGGAACGACGGGTGGTTCGACGCGTCCGAGCGCATCGGCGCCAAGATCGCCGGGCTGATCGGCGCGCGGCCGGACGAAGTGATCGTGGCCGACTCCACGTCGGTCAACCTCTTCAAGCTCGTGGTCGCCGCGCTGCAGGCCCGCCGGGGCCGGACGCGCATCCTGACCGACGACCTCAACTTCCCCTCGGACATCTACGTGCTGCGGGGCGCAATCGACCTGCTGGACAAAGGGCATCGCCTGGAGATCGTCCCCTCGCCCGACGGCGTCCACGGCCCCGACGATCTCCTGCGCGCGGCGCTCGACGGGGACACCGCGCTGCTGACGCTCTCGCACACCGTCTTCAAGAGCGGCTACACCTACGACCCGGGCGCCCTGACGGCGGCGGCGCACGCGGCGGGGACGCTGACCCTGTGGGACCTCAGCCACTCGGTGGGCGCGGTCCCGATGGACCTGGACGCGGCGGGGGTCGACCTGGCGATCGGCTGCACCTACAAGTATCTCAACGGCGGGCCCGGGGCGCCGGCCTTTCTCTATATCCGGCGGGACCTGCAGGAGACGCTGGGCAACCCCATCGCCGGCTGGATGGGCCAGCAGGGCCTGTTCGATTTCGGGCTGGACTACCGTCCGGCGGCGGGCCTGCGCCGCTTCCTGACAGGGACGCCGCCGATCGTGTCGCTCTCGCTGGTCGAGCCGGGGGTCGACCTGCTGCTGGAGGCGGGCATGGAGAGGGTGCGCGCCAAGTCGGAGGCGCAGAGCGCCTACCTGATCGACCTATGGGAGGCGATCCTGCAGCCGCTGGGCTACACGCTCAACTCGCCGCGCGACCCGCGGCGGCGTGGGTCGCACGTTTCGCTCGGCCACGCCGAGGGCCTGCGCATCGACCTCGCCCTGATCGACGCCATGAAGGTGCTGCCCGACTTCCGCGCACCCGACACGATCCGCCTGGGCCTCGCCCCGCTCTACACCTCCTACCGCGACATCCACACCGCCGTGGAGCGCCTGCGCGACGTCGTCGCCGGGTGCCTGTACGAGCGTTACTCTGACACGGCCCCGGCGGTGACCTAACGGGCCGATATCATCATGGTAGGCTGACGGTCTACGAGCCTTTCGCCGCGCGCGGCGCGATCGCGCCGTCCTTGCGCGTAGTCGCAACGGCCTCGCCTCTATCGTTGGCGCAACAGTGAGAGGAAATGACAGCGAGTAAGAAGGATCGAGCCGCGACGCAATGACATTGAGGAGGCCGTAGGGTGGACCCAGCCGCTAGAGCCGATAGGCTAGTCTTTGACACAACCCCCGACCCCAATGCTATCCAGGCAGTCCGGGACGGCCTGATCGCCTATAATCGCGCGCAGGCGCAGGACGACGCCTTCCAGCCGCTGAGCATCGTGCTGCGTGACCCCACGGGCCGCGTCGGCGGCGGACTGCTCGGTGCGACGTATTGGGGCTGGCTGGTCATTGAGATCCTGTGGGTCGCCGAAGGGTTGCGCGGTCAGGGCCACGGGCGGACCTTGCTCGCCATGGCCGAGCGGGAAGCGACGCGGCGCGGCTGCCACCATGCGCACCTGGACACAATGAGCTTCCAGGCCCGGCCCTTCTATGAGCGGGTCGGGTACACCGTCTTCGGCACGCTGTGCGACATCCCGTGGGGACATAGCCGGTACTTCATGCAGAAAGCCCTGGACCGCGATGCTGGCGGAGCGACGGGGGATAGCTGAGTTCATGGCTCTCCCCCGCCCTCCCCCATTTTCCCACGTTACACGAAGTCTACGTCAAACTTCGGCTGTCTACCTGTACTACTCTGATCCGGCCGCGACCCCTGTACTACTTTGCTCCGGCCGCGACCCCTGTGCCACAAGGTCGTGCAACTGCTGTTCCTTCGCCACGCGGTCACGAATGGCGATGGGGGCCGCGAGGTGGCGACGAATGGTCGCCTCGGCGCGCTGGGGGGCGAAGAAATCGCGAAAAAGCTCGCGCACGGTGATCGTGTCGCCCTGATATGGCTCATACGACACCGCATCCCCGGCGCGGACGTATCCTTCGCTGATCACGCGGCAATACACGCCGGGGCGCTCGGCGGCGCGGAAACGTTTGAGGAAGGCGGGGTCGTTCATCCGACGGGCGAGCGTCACACACGGGATACGGGGGGCCGTGATTTCCAGGCTGACGCTCCCCACATGCAAGCGATCCCCGATAGACAGCCGCGCGCTCTCCAGGTCCGTCATCGTTAGATTCTCACCAAAGGCGCCAGGGGCAAGGTCATGGCCCAACTCGTGGGACCACCATTGGTAATCCGGCAGGCCGTAGACATAGACGGCCTGATCCACCCCGCCGTGATTCTCCGTGTCGCAGATCGCGTCGCCCTGGAGTCCAGTGGCTGTCACGTAGGCTGGCGTTCCGACGGGACGTTTATAGATGCCGGTTTTGCCGGAGGCTTTAGCGTTGGGCATCGCCTGCTCATGGCCGATATTGACGCTGACAACGCGCATGCCAGTGTGACCTCCTCAAGTAGGTAGATACGCCCACTTCCCACTACTCCATTAGCGTAACCTATTCTCGCGCTCGACCCCTGACCGCGCCTATGGCGTAGCGGCAATCTGCCACTATAGCCACAAACATCCAGGGTCAGGCCAACGACGACCACTATCACAATCGCGAGGCGCGACCGTCGCGCACACCGTGGCGCTGCGTTGACAATCGCCGGGGGGACGCGCCATACTGGGCCATGTCGGGCGACGTGTGGATAGAGGGGTGGGCGGATAGAGTTGGCCGATGCGGAGGACCTGGCCGCGGACGGCCAACTGCCGCGACGCGACTATCATCACCTGGCTGCAAGCGGACGACGATGGCCCGTGCTCTCGTTGATGGCAGCGCCCCAGCCCCACGCCGGTCCTATCGTAGTCAGGGGAGGATAACTATGTCCGTGTCAGTCCACGCCGCCGTCGCAGAGGGCGGCGCCTCAGAGGGCGCCGCTACCCGGGCCGAGCCCGCCGCCAAGCCCCGTCACCCAGGGCGCGTCGAGCACGTCCGCGTGGCCATCGTGGGCGCGGGCTTCTCCGGCCTGGGCATAGCGATCGGGCTCAAGCAACGGGGGATCGACGACTTCGTCGTGCTCGAGCGCGGCCAGGACATCGGCGGGACATGGCGCGACAACACCTACCCGGGCGCCGTCTGCGACGTGCCCTCCCACCTCTACTCGTTCTCTTTCGCGCCAAACCCCAACTGGACCCGCGCGTACTCGCCGCAACGTGAGATCCGCGACTACCTGCGGCGCACTGCCCGGGACCGCGGCATCGCGCCGCACATCCGCTTCGGCCACGAGGTGCGCGACGCGTCCTGGGACGAGGGCGAGCGACGCTGGCGCATCGCCACCGCGGAGGGCAACCTGACCGCCGACGTGCTCGTGCTCGGCAACGGCCCGCTCGCCGAGCCGTCGACGCCGGCCATCCCGGGTCTCGACCGTTTCGCGGGCGCCCTCTTCCACTCGGCGCGCTGGGACCACACCCATGACCTGACCGGCGAGCGCGTGGCGGTGATCGGCACGGGAGCCTCCGCTATCCAGTTCGTCCCCGAGATCCAGCCGTTAGCCGGCCGCCTCACCCTGTTCCAGCGCACCCCGCCCTGGATCGTGCCCCGCCTGGACCGCCCGATCTCCGGCCGCAAGCGCGCCCTGTATCGCGCCGCGCCTATCGTCCAGCGCCTCGCGCGCACCAAGATCTACTGGCAGCGCGAGTTCGGCGCGCTCGGCCTCGTCTACCGCCCGCACATGATGGCCGGGGCCGAGAAGATCGCGCGCGAGCACCTGGAGGCGCAGGTGGCCGACCCGGCGCTGCGCGCCAAGCTGACCCCGACCTACAGGATGGGCTGCAAACGCATCCTGCTCTCCGACGACTTCTACCCCGCGCTCACCCGGCCCAACGTCGAGGTGGTGACGGAGCGCATCCGCGAGGTACGGCCCCACGGCGTCGTGACCGAGGACGGGGCCGAGCGCGTGGTCGACACGATCGTCCTCGCCACCGGCTTCCACGTGACCGACAACCCGGTTTACCGCCGCGTGCACGGGCGCGATGGCCGGGCGCTCGCGGACACCTGGAGCGGCGGCCAGCGCGCCTATCTCGGCAGCGCCGTTTCCGGCTTCCCCAACCTCTTCATCATGATCGGCCCCAACACCGGCCTCGGCCACACCTCGATGGTCTTCATGATCGAGTCGCAGATCGCCTACATCCTCGATTGTCTACGCGTGATGGACGGGCGGGGCCTGCGCGTCGTCGAGGTGCGGTCCGAGGCGCAGGAGCGGTTCAACGAGGCGGTGCAGCGCCGCCTGCGCGGTACCGTGTGGGCGTCGGGCTACGCCAGCTGGTACCTCGACGCCGGCGGCCGCAACAGCACCTTGTGGCCCGGCTTCACCTGGCAGTACCGTCTGAAGACGCGCCGCTTCGACCCGGCGAGCTACAACCTGGACCACGCCGTTAGCGGTTAGCCATTAGCCGTTAGCAAGGTTGTTACACTCTTCACAAGCAGGTACCGTGACCATATTGGCCGGTAACGGCGGGTCGAAAAGGCATTTAGGGATGACGTGATCGCGCGTCGCGGCTGGCCGCTCTCCGCAGTAGACGCACAGCCCCTTGGACGCCTTTTTCTTGCCCATTCTCTATCTGCCTACGGCTTGTGCTAGGGCTGCGCCCGACGATTAAGGTCTGTAAGGTCGTCGGGTATGTCAACCAGAAACGCGGCTGGCTGCCAGCCATGCAACTGGTGATAGTCGGAGATGCTGGCGTGCTTGCGACCATAGATGTCCAGGTACGTAAGCGTGAGGCGTGCGACGATCCACGGCACGCCTTTGTGCATCTCGACGTATGTAGGTTCCGGCGGCCCATACAAGGTGTGAGAGCCGATTGAATCGTTTCCCCCGACCATCGACCCACCAAGGCTCATCGGCGCGGCAGACCGCGACTCACTCGCAAGCAGCGGTTGGTCACGCCAAAGGGTGTATCGCTCGGTCTGAGCTTGGTCTGCTCGCGTCGGTTTAGGGCCGAAGAACACGCCGCAGATTGTCAGTGCAACGCCAGCACCGGCGTTCTTGAGGTCAACGCCCCATGGTCCGCGCGCCCAATCAACGTACCGATTGTCGTCAGGCAGGTAAGGAATCTTGCCGGTCGGGTACACCAATGGCCGGTAGCGGTCGTACTGTGCCTCACGGTTCTGCTGATAGTTCTCAGTCGTCTGCTTTCTAAGCTCTGCTACTTGGTCCCGCGTCGCTCGCAGCAGTAGCCAATAGACAACAAGAGTGAGAACAACGGCAACGAGCGTGCCTAGTGCTATCCAATCCGCTACGTGCAAGTCGTGCCCCTCGCGCCTACCATCACCCGTTGCTTAAACCGTCGAGTCGGTCGCCCAACTCTTTGTCCATGCCCTGATGAATATATTGAGTCAGCTTGTAGTCGAACGCGTTAGGGGCGCTCGTAAACGGCACCGTAAAGGTGACTTGCGTAATATCGCCCTGTACGCTTGACAACGGCTCTGGTTTGCCAAACGCGATAGGAACAATGCTCAGTTGCCCTAGCAACCGCTCGATCAACGCATCGTCAGATTCAGCGAGATCGGCAGACGGCAAGCCCTCGACTACTTGCCTGTTACTGCCACGCCTCTGACGCGACCACTGCCCCAAGTCATACTTGTCGAACAGCAAGCGTGACGACACGTTGGCGATCTGACTAGGCCACATGCTTATCCCTCCACCTTTCTAGGACAGATTACCTACTATCATAGTATCAAAACTGTTACAGTTATGCCCCGATCTATTCACACGTATGTGTGCGGCACGAGCCCGGCGCCATAGTGGCAGCACTATGCCCGTCTCTGGCCGATCACGTTTGCGTCAATCAACACGCACGCCTTTTCGTCCAAGAGGAGATGTTGATTCTGATGGATAATATATCCTGTAGATCAGCATAGCAATCTCCGGTAGATTTGCGCCAGTACCCTTTTGAGTGACTGGACGCAGGATCGTGGAAACACCCGATTTCAAGCATGCGTTAGGCCAGCTTATCTACGAATTGCGGCAGCAACAGGCCTTGTCGCAGGAGCGACTGGCGCATGACGCGGACGTGGACAGGACACGGATGGGGGAAATCGAGCGCGGCGGGGCCAACCCGACTATTGATACCCTCAGCCGAGTTGCCGGTGCGCTCGAGCAAACCCTTGGCTCCCTAATCATCTAGGCCGAGGAGATTAGCGGCGGCATCACGAAGCGTCCCGCGCCGACAATCAATCCTGCCTACCTCGACCGCGCCGTGCCTCTGCCGCGCGGGCTGACGCACGACCAACTTGCCACGGCGCTGAACAGGGCCCAGGCCATCCTCGATCAGGTAGGCATCAACCCGGAGTCGGGCGACATACAGCTCAACATCTATAGCGGCGCAGTGTCGAACATCGTCACCAAGTCTATCGCCGAAACGTCGCGCTTCGTCCAAAACCCGGACACCGACCGCCCCGACCTATTCGATCCGGAACTCCCCCGCAACGAGCGCGATTGGGGGCTCGAATTGAAGGCGACGCGGCGTCCAGGCAAGGGTGGCGAGAGCCACAATCCCGGGACGAGTTGGTTCATGGTGATCGTGTACGCCATCACCGAGGGGCAAACGCGCATCGTGCAAGTGGAAGTGGCCTACCTCCTGGATGCGGACTGGGTGATCCATGACCGCAAAGAGGGCAGCAGCCGGACGCGTACGGCGGTAACGACGGAGGCCGCGACGCGCACGCTGCGCCAGAACTCTGTCTACCTGGACCCTGCCTACACCACACGCGAGGTGCGCAGGGCCATCAAAGAGCGAAACGGCCTCTACGAATTCTGAGCGTCGACGAAGAGTCCCGGCTGCAAAATCGCGGCGGCGCGCTCGAGCGCGATAATACCCTCGCCCACGCGCTCCCTTTGCTCTGTAGTACCGTCATCCTGGTAGAGCGCGGCGAGCTGGGGGATCGCGGCCACGGCCAGATTGTAATAGTGGGGGTCGAACTCGACGCCCACACTGTCGTAGCCGACGGCCTCGGCGGCGGCGATCGTGGAGCCTCCGCCCGCGAAGGGGTCGAGGACGCGCCCCGCGCCCAGGGGCAGGGAGGCGCGGACGACCTGCCGCATGAACCGCTGCGGCTTGAGCGACGGGTGGTTGATGATGGCGCGCTCCCGCGCCGGCGTGCGCTCGCTCGGGATGACGTCGGCGAAGGGCTGCTCGTCGGATATGCGCCGCAGCCCGCCCGTGCCCCAGCGGCGCAAGTTGTCCTGCACCCGGCCGTCCAGCGGCCGGCGGAATAGGCCCCACGGCTCCCACGCCGAGCGCGGCATCACCGACACGTCGGGGAACTCTGCCTCGGCGTTCTTCGGGCGGTCCCCCCCGCGCAAGGTCTGCACGAGCCGCACAACCTCCCCGCGCTTCTCCCATCCCGCCCTGGCGAGCGCGCGGTAGAGGATGTGCGAGAGCAGGGGGTTGGTCGCTATGAACAGGTGCGCACCCGGCGCCGCCACGCGCAGCGTGGCTCGGCCCCAGCGCAGGAAGAACTTGTATAGGTCTAGCGTCTCTTGCGGCGTAAGGACGGTGAAGCGCGGCAGCGGCGCGCGCGTGCTGCCCCCGAGCGACGGCGGTATGCGCCAGACGCCCCCATGATTGCCGTTGCGCAGCTTCGCCTGCTCCTTGGATGTATACTCTTTCAATCCATAGGGCGGATCGGTTACGATCGCCTGGATACTGGCCTCCGGCTGGTCGGCCAACCATCGCAGGCAATCCTCGCAATACAGTTCGTACGGCATAATTCGATCTTACACCCTATCCATGGCATCCACTATACCCGCGCCGGAACCGTTATGCCGCATGCTACCATCTTCGGGCATCAGACCCGGCCACGCCACGCATCTATCCACAATCCATCCGCGACCGCATACGCGCAGGTATCACGGGGTGTAGGTGCGGGGGCGGTATTGGAGGGCCTCGGCGAGGTGCGGGGCGGCGATCTGCTCCGCCCCCGCCAGGTCCGCGACCGTGCGCGCCAGCTTGAGCACGCGGTGGTACGCCCGCGCCGAGAGTTGCAGCCGCGCCATCGCCGCTTTCAGCAGCCCCTGCGCCTCCTCCGCCACGCGGCACTGCGCCCGCACCTCCTTCGGCCCCAGCTCTGCGTTGCACACCAGCCCCGTCCCCACCAGCCGCGCCCGCTGCCGCGCCCGCGCCTGCTGCACCCGGGCGCGCACTACCGCCGATGTCTCCCCCGGCGTCTCTCCCGCCAGCTTCTCGTAGGCCACCCGCGGCACCTCCACGTGCACGTCGATGCGGTCGAGCAGCGGCCCCGAGAGCCGCTTCTGGTACTTGGCCACCGCCCCCGGACTGCACGAGCACTCGCGCGTGGGGTCCCCGTGGTAGCCGCACGGACACGGGTTCATCGCGCCGACGAGCATCACCGTGGCCGGGAAGCACACCGAGCCCTGCGCCCGCGAGATCGTCACCGTGCCGTCCTCCAGCGGCTGGCGCAGCACCTCCAGCCCGTTCTTGCCGAACTCCGGCAGCTCGTCCAGGAACAAGACGCCCCGGTGCGCCAGGCTGATCTCACCCGGCCGCGGCCACCGCCCCCCGCCGACGAGCCCCGCGTGCGAGATGGTGTAGTGCGGCGCGCGGAAGGGGCGCTGCCGCACCAGCGGCGTCTCCGGCGGCAGCAGCCCCGCCACCGAGTAGACTTTGGTCGCCTCGAGCGACTCCTCGATGTCCATCGCCGGCAGGATCGAGGGCAGCGCGCGGGCCAGCAGCGTCTTGCCCGAGCCGGGTGGCCCGCTCATCAGGACGTTGTGCCCGCCCGCCGCCGCCACCTCGAGCGCGCGCTTGACGTGCTCCTGCCCGCGCACGTCGGCGAAGTCCGTGCCGTATTCGGGGGAAACGTCGCCGAGGAGTTCCTCGGCGGCGAGCGCCGGGGCGATGGTGACCTCGCCGCGCAGGTGAGCCACGAGTTCGGCCAGCGTGCGCACGGGGATGACCGCCACCTCGCGGATCAGCGCGGCTTCCAGCGCATTGACGGCGGGGACGTAGACGGTGGGGATGCCGCGCTCGCGCGCCAGCGAGACCATGGGCAGGATGCCCGTGCTGTAGCGCAGGGCGCCGTCCAGACCCAACTCGCCCAGGAAGAGGTGCCCCGCCGGGTCGAGCGTGACCTGCTCGCTCGCCAGCAGCAGCGCGATCGCCATGGGCAGGTCGTAGCTCGGACCCTCCTTGCGCAGGTCGACGGGGGCCAGGTTGACCGTGATCCGCCGCATGGGGAACTGTAGCCCCGAGTTGCGGATGGCGGCGCGGACGCGCTCCTTCGCCTCGTTGACCGCGGTGTCCGGCAATCCGACTATGTTGTAGGCCGGGAGTCCTTGCGAGAGGTCCACCTCGACTTCGACCAGCGCCGAGTCGAGCCCGACCATGGCACAGGAGAGCGCACGCGCCAGCATCGTTATCTCCAGTAGCTAATAGCTGTCGACCATCAGCCGTCAGCTATCGCTGACGACCAGAAGGGGCGCAAGGAGCGCGAGGTCGCCGGGGCGCAAGCGGCGAGCGGCGAGGGGGGTGTTATGGCTGAGAGTGTAGCACAACGCGCCCGGATGTGTGAGACGAGAGGCTTACCGAGGGTGCGACACGACACCTTACGTGGGCCAGGGCCGCGCCTCGTCGTCGCCGGGCCATGGTGGCGAGCCGCAGCACAAGAAGATCAGGTCGCCCGCGCCCGTGTTCTCGACCCAGAAGCCGTGGCCCGGCGGGATCAACACGGCGTCGCCCACGCCGACGGGGAAAATCTCCTCGCCGGGCGCGCCGGGCCGGTGCAGATGCATGGCGCCGGCGCCGCGCACGATGTACCAGACCTCCTCGTAGACAGTGCGATGGTAGACCTTGGCCGTGCGCTCCCCGGTCGGCACGAGCGCCTCGGCCACGCTCAGCCCCGTCGCGCCCTGCGCGCGGCCCACGAGCTCGCGGATCTCCGCCCCGTCGGGAGCCAATCCCGTCGGCTCCGGCCGGCGATGCCATGCGGGCATCGGACACCTCCTCTCCCACTTTGCAACCGCGGCGCGGGGCACCGTCACACCCGTCATCACTCGCAGCCCGGTCCCGCTATCACTCTCAGTGTACTCGTGTACACGCGGCGCCTTCGCCACGAGTCGAGGCGCTGGTATCATGTGGATAAGGCTTCGGCCGCTACTCGCAATGACCGATATGACAGGGATTCCCACCTATGTCCAAACGACGTTTGCGCATGGACGGCGCCCCCGCGGACGATGGGGGCAATCGGGCGGCCGCGTGGGGCGCCGTCCACCCGGACGCGCTCGCGCTGATCGATGAGTCGGAGATCGACTCGTGCGGCCTCATCCCGTGGGGCTCGAACTACACCTTCCTGGTCACGCTGCAGCACCCCGCCGAGGGCTGCAGCTACGCTGTCTACAAGCCGCGCCGCGGCGAGTCTCCGCTCTACGACTTCCCGGAGGGCACGCTCTACCGCCGCGAGCGCGCCGCCTATGTGGTGAGCGGCGCGCTGGGCTGGGACCTGGTGCCGCCCACCGTGATCCGCGACGGCCCCTACGGCGTCGGCATGGTGCAACTCTTCGTCGAGGCCGACACCAACGCCCACTACTTCACCTTCGGCCCCGAGATACCGGACGCCGCGCGCCGCGTCGCCCTGTTCGACTGCCTCGTGAACAACACCGACCGTAAGGCCGGCCACTTGCTGCGCGGTCCCGACGGCCGCGTGTGGGCGATCGACCACGGCCTGACCTTCCATCCCTCGCCTAAGCTGCGCACGGTCATCTGGGACTTCGCGGGCGAGCGTTTCTCGCGCCCGCAGCTAGACGACCTGCGGCGGCTGATCGGGCAGATGGATGCGGGCGACGGGCCACTGGCCGAGTTGCGGACGCTGCTCAGCGCGCGCGAGTGCGACGCGGTGCGGCGTCGCGCCGAGCAACTGATCAACGTCGGGCGCTATCCCCAGGCGAACTCGTACCGCTCGATGCCCTGGCCGTCGATCTAGCCATGGCGGCCGGCCGCGATGACGATGTCCCCTGACGCGCTGGCCCGGCGGCGGATGGGAGCCGTCGCCGCCCCGCCGCCCGCTGTCCTGGCGGCGCTGGTCGTCCTGCTCGGCGGGCTGCTGCGCCTCTACCACGTCACGAGGCTGAGCCTGTGGGTCGACGAGGGCATCACGGTGATGTTCTCGCACCTGCCCTGGCCGGCCGTGCTCGGGCTGCGCGGCGTCTACGACGCGCACCCGCCCCTCTACTACGCGCTCGTGAAGCTCGTAGAGGCGGTGGGCGCGCCCGACGTGGTGGCCGGGCGGCTCGTCAGCGTCGTCGCGGGAACGGCCGGCATCGCCGTCCTCTACCTACTGGTGACGCGCCTCGCCACGGCGTGGGTCGGGCTGGCCGCGGCGACCGTGCTGGCCCTCTCGCCGTCACACCTCTGGTACTCGCAGGAGGCGCGGCAGTACGCGCTCGACGTGACGTTGGCGCTCGTGTCGTACCTCGCGCTGGTGGCCTTCCTGCAGTCGGGTCGCCGCGCCTGGGCCGTCCTCTACGGCCTGTCGCTCGTCCTGGCTATGTACGTCGAGTACAGCGCCCTGTTCGCGCTGGCGCCGCAGGCCGCACTCATCCTGTTGGCCGCGCGACGGCAGCGGGGGCGCGCGCTGACCCTGGCGGGCGCGGCCCTCGTCGCCGCCCTGCTGTTCGCGCCCTGGCTGCCGTCCCTCGCCGTCGAGGCCGGCCCTCAGAGCAGCCAGGGCCAGTTCGCGCTCTCGCCCGCCAAGGTCTTCGATGCGCTTGTATCGTTCAGCGGCGTCGCGGCAAACGCCGTCGCCTTCTCGGGGACGGTGGTCCCGCCCTGGAACGCGTGGCCTGCCCTGCAAGGTCTGCTGTTGCTCGGCCTCCTGCCGGCGCTCGTCGCAGGTCTCGTCGTGCTGGCGCGCGGCTATCCGCGCGGGCTACTCGTCGCCATCCTCCTCGCCGTGGGTACGATCATTGTCGCGCTGGGGATCGGCCTGCGCTACCCGAGCTTCGCCGAGCGCACGGCGCTCTACGCCGTGCCGGGGTGGGCGATCGTCATGGGCGCGGCCCTGTACGGCCGGCCCGCGCCGCGGTCTCTGCGGGTCACCGGACGGATCGGCGCCGCCTACGTCGTGGCGGCCTCGCTGTCCACGATCGGCGCCCTGTACGCCGACGCGCAGAAGCAGGACTGGCGTAGCCTGGCGGCCGACACGGCCGCGGCGGCGCGCGCGGGCTGGCCGGTGGTGACGATCCCCAGCGTTACCGGCGCGCTCATCGACGCCTACCAGCCAGGCGCGCGCGACGGGCGGCGCATCGCCATCGGCGACGGCGGCAGCCTGCCCGCCGCGCGCATCGGCGCTACCCCGCTGCTGTTCGCCTACGTGGCCGGCAGCGGGGACGCCGGTGTCGCCGCCACGCTGGCGAGCCGGGGCTACGAGCGCATCATGCACAGCTACTACCCCTACCCGCTCTACCTCGACCTCTACGCCCGTCCGGGCATGCGACTGGGGCGCGACGCGGCGATCGACGGCGGCTTCACGGGGTCGGGCCAGCGCGCGCCGGGGTGGGACCTGCCGCCGCACGGCGCCATTTTCGAGCAGATGGCGGCTGGCGTGCGCGCGCTGACCCTGACCAACAAGACCCTCGCCGAGAGTATCGCCGCGACGGCCGCCCCGGCACAACCCGGGCGCGTCTATACGCTGACGTTCCAGGCCCGCGCGCGGCTTCGCGCGGGCGGGGTCAGAGGCTTCCTGATTTGCCTGTCCGCAGTGGGGGCGTTCGGCCTGATCGCGCCGGACGGCGGCGGCGCTACGATCCTCAACGACGGTGGCTGGCACACGGTGCGCATCGCGGCGCTCTGCCCCACGGGGACGACCCACGCGCGCATCGACCTGCGCAACAGCGGCCAGGGCGCGGCGAGCTTCCGCTCCGTCGGCTTGCAAGAGTCGGTCGGGCTGCAAGGACGGTAGCCGATAATACGGCCTGCGATTAAAATCTCAGGCCGGCGGCGTACGCCATCAGGGCGTCAGCGTGCGCCTCTACCCGACGCGCGCCACGCGTCCATAGCTTGCTCGTAGACGCGCAGCGTCCCGCGCGCCGCCTCGTCCCAGGTGTAGCGGGCGGCGCGGGCGCTCCCGCGGGCCACGAGGTCGGCGCGCAGCGCGGGGTCACGCAAGAGCGATCGCAGGGCCTGTGCAATGGAGGCGACATCGTGGGGGTCGACGAGCAGGGCGGCGTCGCCGGCGACCTCGGGCATCGAAGAGAGGTTCGAGGTGACGACGGGGCAGCCGCAGGCCATGGCCTCGACGATGGGCAGTCCGAAGCCCTCGCCGAGGGAGGGGAAGACGAGGGCCTCGGCCGCGTGGTAGAGCGCGCGCAGCTCATCGTCGCTCGTGGCGCCGACGAAGACGACGCGCCCCTCCACGCCCAGCTCGCGCGCGAGGGGGCGCAGCACGGCCTCGGCGTAGGCCCCCGCCGGGCGGCCCGCCAGCACCAGCCGCGTCGCCCCGTCGTCGAGGCGCGCGAAGGCCGCGAGCACGCGCGCGAGATTCTTCTGAGGCGCCAGCACGCCGACGGAGAGGAAGAAACGTCCGTAACTCTCGCGGGCGCGGGCAACGGCCCGCGCGCCGGGCAGGTCGCGGAAGGTGTCGCGCGGCGCGGCGGGGACGACGGCGATCTTGTGCGGCGGCGCGCGCAGCAGGCGCGCGATATCCCGCGCCGAGGTCTCCGAGAGCGTGATGATGCGCGTGGCCTGGCGGGCGGCGATGGGGGCCTGCACGGCCAGCGAGAGATAGGTGGCGCGCCGGCCGGCGCGCCAGTTCTCGCGCAGGCGCAGGAAGTTGAGGTCGAACATGCTCACGACGGTCGGGCCGCGCCACAGCAGCGGCAGGGCCAGAGGCAGGAAGAAGGCGGGCGAGTGGTAGAGGTCGCGCTGCCCCCGTCGCAGCGCCGGGGGCAGCGCGACCTGCTGGCGCAGGTTGGTCAGCGGCGCGTCGACGGCCATGCGCGCGATGTTCGGCCTATCCAGGTCGGGCAGGGCGGGACCGTAGCGCTCGGGGCGGCGTGTGAAGAGCACGTAGTCGTGCTCCGCGCCGACGCGGGTGAGGGCCTCCACGAGGCCGGCCACGTAGGTCGCAGTGCCGCTCGGGCCCATCTGCGCCCAGCTGACGTCGATGCCGATCCTCAAAAGCCCTCACCGGCGACGAGCCTGGCCCTGAAGGACAGGATCCGTCTTCTGCCCCTGTCCTTCAGAGCCAGGCCTATTGAGGGTGCGGGGATTATCACAGCAGCTCCGCGTAGACGTGGAGCGTGGCCTCGGCCGTGCGCCGCCATGTGAAGCCCTCGGCGCGCTGCAGCCCACGCCGGGATAACGCGGCGCGCAGACTCCGTTGCTCGGCCAGCCGCCCCAGCGCCGCGGCGATCTCTTCGACGCTGTGCGGGTCGACGTAGAGCGCCGCGCCGCCGGCGACCTCGGGGAGCGCAGACGTGCGCGAGGTCAGGACAGCCGTACCGCAGCGCATGGCCTCGAGTACAGGTAACCCGAAGCCCTCCACGAGCGAGGGATAGACCAGCGCGTCGGCGCCGCTGTAGAGGGCCGGCAGGTCGTCGCCCGGCGCGAAGCCCAGCACACGCAGGCGCCCGCCGGCCAGCAGCCGAGCGTGCGCGTCGCGCAGGCCGGCCAGGGCGCGCGGGCTCCACGAGCCCACCACGACGAGGGTATGATCGGCGCCGCCCTGTTGCGCGAACAGGTCGAAAGCGCGCACGACGTTGTCGATGTTCTTGTGGTAGTTGGAGGCGCCGACGTGCAGGAAATAGGGCTGGCGCAGCCCATGCCGCGCCAGCACGGGCTCGATCTCCTCGGGCGGGCGCGGGTAGAAGCGGCGGGCGTCGACGGCCAGCGGCGTGACCGCGATGCGCTCGGGCGGGATGCGCAGGCGCTCCACGGCCTCCGCTTTCGTCGCCTCCGAGATGGCGATGAGGCGGTCGGCCCGCCGGAGCCCCTCCAGGTAGCGCGCGTAGCCGAGGCGCGCGTCGAGGCGGCGCATGGGGTAGTGCGCGTCGGGGTGGCGCAGCGGGATGAGGTCGTAGAGCGTGGCCACCGTGGCCACGCCGGGCGCGCGCGCGAGCCCGTGCGGCTCGGTAGCGTGGTAGACGCGCGGGCGCGCGCGTCGGACGGCCGCGGCGACGAAAGGGGGGCCGATGAGCGGCTGCAGGCGGTAGCGCGGCCAGCGCGGCCGGCGCAACGGCACCGAGCCCACGCCCCGCGCCAGCAACTCGGCGAGGAGTGGCAGGTCGGAGGGCCGGGGCGGCTGCACGAGCAGGTGTAGCTGCGCGACCCCGGCGTCGTCGAGCGACCCGTCGGTGAGGGCGTCGAGGAGGCCGGCCGTGTAGGCGCCCGTGCCCCGATAGCGGTGCTCTGTCTGAAGCGGCGTGGCGTCGATGAGGATCATGTCAGCACCCGGGGCCCTGCGATTGAAATCGTCTGGTAAACCGCGGCGGCTGAAGTCGCACAAGCGCAACGGTGTGGAGCATCGCGCCGGCACGTCTTGCGACTACCTTCACAAGTCGATACTTCAGTACCCGTCGTTTGCCATGCGACTTCAGTCGCAGGCCCAAACGCGCTACTCTGTGTGTTACACATCGTCCCGTCCTCCGAAGCGACCGCGCGGCCGCCGCGGGCGTAACCAGCAGGCCGCACCCGGTGAGCGCCTGTACGAGGCGCCGCCCGTCGAGCCGCCCGTCATCCTCTTCGTCTCTTTGTCGCGATGAGCGTGGATAGAGGCCGTCGCCCAGCAACTCGCCCCACGGCGCCATCAGCAGGGGGGCCAGGCGCTCGAGAGATCCGTCGGTCGAGCCGTTGTCTACCACGATCGCGCAGGTCGACGCCCGTGCTCGCGCGCGGCGAGGCAAGACACCGGGTCGTGTCCCGCCAGCCGTTCCAGTTGAGCACGACGGCGCAGACGAGTAGGTTCACAGGCACAAGAGGATGTTAACAGGCCGGGGCTTACCGCTCACCCCCGCCCCCTTTATAATAGGGGTAGGTTTGTTGTGGGGAGGGGTGGGGGGGGGGGCTGGGCACC
>JAABUP010002900.1_pt1 | contig 31658 bp, 25 predicted proteins | sample 5559201 | NCBI WGS metagenome assembly JAABUP01 (sample SAMN10711887, study PRJNA513373) | rock metagenome | isolation source: Antarctica rocks | place: Antarctica
CCTCATCCACAAGATCCTCGCCGCCCCCGGCGGGATGCTCGTCTCCACCACCAAGCCCGAGCTGTTCCTGTGGACGGCGATGACCGCGCACCGCCGCGGTGTACCCGTGCTGCTGTTCGACGTCACCGGCTCCCTCGACTGGCCCGCCCAGGTGCGGTGGTCCCCGGTCGCCGGGTGCGAGGACCCCACCCAGGCGATGCGCCGGGCCAAGGCCCTCGTCGACGCCGCCGCCGTCGACCTCGGCAAGCAGTCCGGCGGCAACGAACGCACCTTCCGCACCCGCGCCTACGGGGTCATCCGCTCCTACCTGGTCGCCGCCGCGATCAGCGAGTCCGGCGTCGGCACCCTCGTCGACTGGTCCTCCTCGTTGGACGACGAGCCGGTGCTGATCCTCGCCGACAGCTTCCCGCAGCTGTCGCGCAACCTGCGCTCGGAGATGACGATGGTCGCCGAGACCCGCGACGCGGTGTGGATGAGCGTCCGCAAAGCACTGGAACCGTTCCTGGCCGACCGCATCCAGGCGCTGTGCTCACCGGAGCCCGGCACCGGGTTCGACGCCGCGGCGTTCGTCCGCTCCGGGGGCGCGCTCTACCTCATCGCCGGGGAGGAGACCGCCGCCGACGTCGCCCCCGTTCTCACCGCCCTTGTCGACCACGTCATCACCACCGCGCGCGACCTCGCCGGCCTCAGCCCGAACGAGCGCCTGGACCCGGTATTCAGCGTGATCCTCGACGAGCTCCCCACCGCGACCCCGGTGCCGTCGCTGCCCGCCACGTGCGCGGACTCCGCCGGCCGCGGCGTGCTCATCCACTGGGCCGCCCAGTCCCGCGCCCAGCTCGAGGAGATCTACGGCCAGGGCGGGGCGCGCTCGCTGATCGAGAACACCACCGCCCTCGTGGTGTTCGGGGGCATCAAGGACGACCTCACCCTCGCCTGGCTGTCCAAGCTCTGCGGCGACCACGACGTGGTCCGCACCTCGCGATCGCGCGGCGGGAAGGGCTCCGGGAGGTCGACCACCACCACTTCGCTGCACCGGGTGCCGAAGTACCAGCCCGCTGACATCCGCGAGATCCCCCGCGACCGCGCGCTCATCATCTTCCGGCACCTCTCGCCGATCCTCGCCCGCACCACTGACGTCTCCGACCGCCCGGACGCCGGTGCCCTCGCCGCGGATCGCACCCGAGTTCGAGACGGCGCCAGCCTCGTCGACCGCGACGGCTACCCGCTGGGCGTCACCACGCCGGCGCTCACCCATCACGAGGACCCAGCGGACGACGAGGGTCTGGGAGGCGACGTCATCCCCCTGATCTCCCACGATCGACGGAGGCGGTGATCGACGACCTCACGCCCGCGGTCCTCAAGCTCCTCGGCGACATGGAGGAGCTCGCCGACCACGTCGGCGAGCTCGACAGCGCGGTGGCAGCGCTGACCCGGAAGGCGAGGATCGCCAAGGACGCCCCCGCCGAGTGGGCCCTGTTCGACATCCCCGCCGTCACCGACCACCCGCCCGCGACCCTGCAGCTCTGGGTCGACTTCTACAACGGCACCTACATCACCACGACCTCCAGCGTCGGCGACGACCACAACCGGGCCATCCCCGGATGCTGGCTGCAGCACCCCGGCCTCGCCGCCGAAGTCGCCACCCTCGCCGCCTGCTGGCGCACAGCGTTCGTCGGCCCGATGGCGGACCCTGCCAACGCGCAGACCTTCCACGACCGCTGGCGCCCGGGCTTCGCCGCTCGGCTGCGCACGTGGGCACCCTGCAGCAGTGAGCGTCACACCCTCAACCCGAGCGGATCACCCGAGCACCGCACTCGCTTCGACCTCTGAGTTCGCACTGAGCACGGCCCCGCGACAGCCCCGTGGTGGAAGGCGTCAACTTCCGCCCCTTGTGTCGCTGAATTGAGGTCCGTAAAGGCCGTCGAGCGGGTTCTCACAAAGTGAGAATGCCCGGGAACCCGTCGAGTGCAACACTCGTTCCGGGACGACGCTTCGTTGCGCCAGTCGGCCGGTGAAGCGCGGTTGCCGATTTCCACCGCCTACCGCGACTTGCACGAGGCGATCAAGGTGGTCGCCGAACAAGCTCCTGACCTGCATGACGTGCTTGAGCGGGGCCGACAAATGGGTTGGCCGCATGTGTCCCTGGATGGCACATTGATCGAGATCGACCGGGTCGCCCGCCGCAACGAACACGGCCACCACCTGTGATACTCGGGCAAGCACAAAACCCAGGGTGGCAACGTGCAGATCGTCGCCGACCCAGCTGGGTTCCCCGTCTGGTCGGCTCCGGTCGAACCGGGCAGCGTCCACCACATCACCGCCGCCCGCGCCCATTGTCTCGGCGCGCTGTACGCCGCTGCCGGCCGCCGACTTCCCACCCTGGCTGACAAGGGCTACGCCGGCACCGGCATCGGCGTGCACACCCCGATCAAAGGCCGCCACCTCGCCATCGACAACACCAGCTACAACACCCCGCTCACCGCCGTGCCGGCCCTCGGCGAACGCGCCAACGCCGAACTCAAGGAGCGCTGGAAGTGCCTGCGCCGCATCCGCCTGTGCCCCAGCACAATCAGCGACATCGCCACTGCCGCCATCGTGCTCACCACAATCCAACGCGGAAACTACTGATAAAACCCCACTGCCCCAGTTCGCGTTCCCTGATCGGACACACGCGCGGACGGGTCTGCTGGTATAGCCACGCCACCCTCCGCGCGGCGGTGCAGCCGCACCCGATCCTGCACGCCGTCATCTCTTGCAAGTGGACCCTGCGCAGCGACCGCGCCCAGAACGCCCGCAGCGAGGCCCTGAACCCGACCCGCAACCGCAAGGGCCGCCTACCCCACGTTGTCGTCGTCACCGGCGAACCCGCCCCCATGCGCATCCTCCCTGGCCCTGGGCACCGGTGACCTCGACTGCATCTACCACTCCGCCCTACCCGAGCTCCTCGGCGCAGCCCATCAGGTCGGCACTGAGGAGACCACCGAACTTCTCCAGATGATGATCGACGGTCGACGCCTCAAGGACATCGCCGACTTACCGCTGGACCTCGCCGTGCGACACGAGTTCAAAGAATTCCGCCGGTGAGCGACGGAACCGCACAGTTCACGCTGTGGCTTCGAGCCACCGGTACGCCTCGGCGTATGCGCTAATCTCATCTTTGGGGACTCCGGGCAAAGATAGGCGAGCCCCCTTCTTGCGGGGCAGTCTTTCGTTCAAGAGCCGTTGCTCCTTAGGAGTGAGGTAGGGCACCTCGATCCGCAGGGCTTCACTGGCGTTCCTGTAAGACCCGATTTTATCGAAGGCGCACAGCCTGATGGATTGGTCAACGACGCTATCGCCTATAACACCCGCAACAATTTGCATTTTTGTACTGTCCGCGTACTGTATGTTGAGGATCTGGTTCCAAGTGCTTAGCCCCCCGGCGCGCCCCTGTACTTCCGCCCGGATGACTGCATCAAGCACGTCCCTTTGCAGAATGGCAGTTCCCCAGTCCCCCAGTGTAGCGTCGGTGGTTCCGATAGGGACTCGTTCCGGCCCAATATCGGCTTCAAGCTGCGCAAGTCTTTCGTACAGGGGTTTGTGGGGCTCTGCCCGGAGGGTCACGGCCAAAGCGCTCCCCGGGCGAAGTTTGCGGACGACGTGTTCTACTGCAGGTATGACAGACGAGTAATTGAGGGCGTCCTCAAAGTCGAGCCACACGATACTCAGTGGGTCCCAGTCTAGTGTAGGAAGTACATTCTTAGCATCTCCCTCCAGCACGGTAATACCCCTGAAGGGCACGTTTGCGCTTTGCCGTTGGACCTCTCCGGGGCGCTTCTCTATGCTGGTCATCCGGGAGACGCCGAGGCGGCGGTGCACTAGGTCGAAATCGATAAACTCTAGTGCGCCAAATCCGATATACTGGAAAGTCGTCACATCTGCGAGACCAGCGAGTCGCTGGAGCATCTCGACCAGGACTATCCGGGTGACTGCCTTGGACGGACGCTGGGGGTAGACCGGACCCTTCGACACTCAGACCTCACGGTCGTGAAAGTAGTCGAATGTTTGTCGGCCAATCTCAGATGCGTTTGAGGTCCCCATGGCTTCCGCGACATCGTTGAATCGGTCAATATCCACGTTGTATTGGACCTTCTTGGTATCCGGGACTCGGTGTGTGCGGCGTGGAGGAGGCTGCGGGACAAATACGGATTCGCGGGGTGGAAGTTTGCTCAGTGGTGTGCTGACTGCCGCCGCGCGAGCAGTGGTAACAGGCGCGTGGACTGCATCGTCGATGTCCTCGCGTTCGCTCTTAATCCGGTTGATAACGCTCTGTACCTCGACCAATGCGCTACGCATCTCGGTCTGGATCTGCCGCCAGACCCTGCTGTCCTGATCGACACCTGTTTTGGTCGTATTCCAAGGCAATAGCGCCGTGTTTGCCGCGGTTAAAAAGACGTAGCCTCTAAACAATCGATACTGGGGGTGGTAGGCCGCAGCCCCACGTCCCCAGCCGGTCTCGGCAGTCCGATCACGCATGAGGAGTAGCCGGTCGTTGCAGAAGAGCCACCAACCGGCGTCACCAGTCTCTTGAAAACTCTCAGCTCGTCCCTCGTCGACTGCCTCCCTCAGTCCATGTGCTGGAACCATGCCCGCCATCATTTGAACGAATACTGGCCCCTCGGCCGATGGTATGGTGAAACTCCGATTGACGGGTTGAAATTGGGGACCGTAGAGTAATTCGGGCAAAAATGGTGTGAGCTTAGTCCCGTTGAGTGATATTGACATTCCCGATTGAATTGCAGCCTGGTGGCGAAGGCGAAGTTGCTCTTTCAGTAAGCTAACAACGAGCTGGCTCGAAAGATCTTCCGCGACGGTAGAATGTAACCGTGTCACGCGGATTGTAGTTCCAGTAACCCCGTCTGCTGGCGGCGGTAGGTTCTTCTCTGCCTTATCCAGATGAAATATCCAGGCACCTACCTCGTCGGCCCACTTGTCCACGTTGACATCGAGGGTGAATGCCGTGGTCTCAGTTCGTGACGTTACTGTGAACGACCTACCCATCTTGAACAGGGCACGCTTCATGCCAACCCCGAATTCGCCGACGCTACCAGAGATTCCGTCGTATTCCTCCGCGCGCCCAAAGCGGAAGGCATAATCTCGGGCGATATCCAAATCGATACCGCCACAATTGTCGGAGATTTGGAACGCGTCGTTGCCCACGGTCACACTCACCGTGCGATCTTCGTATTTGTTGTCCAGCGGCGGATCGGCCTGTTGTTGATCAGTGGACGTGGGTGTCGAGGCTAAGAACATGGAGCGGGCACCGTCGACACTGTTGTCTACGAGGTCCAAGACGGCAGGAACTAGCTCAATATCCTTGACGAGCATCTGGATGAAGAACAACTTGTCGGCGTCGGCCTTCACGAGCCGGCTCTCGCCCGGCGCCTCATCACGTGCCGTCAAGTCAGTCGTCTGGCTCATTAGCGACGTCGCCTCCCTAGACGGGTCTCGACATTCGAGGTTTCCGCAAGTCCGTCTCGACTGCACCCTGCCAGGTGTTCGCCCCGCGTGCGTCGGGTTCGGGATTCAGCGGTTGTCGGCGCGTAGGCCAAGGTTGGGTGTCTCAGTGTGCGAGCCTGGGTCTACCGGATGGAGCAAGCGGGCGCGAGGGGGACGACGGAGTGCGTATGAAGCCCGCAGCCGCCCCGCGCGCCGTGTCGGCGCGTCCGGTCTGTGTGGACCTGTTCGGCGGTGCTGGTGGGCTCAGCCTGGGCTTCGAGCAAGCCGGTTTCGACGTCGTCGCAACGGTTGAGTACGACCCGGTCCACGCGATGGTCCACCGTTACAACTTCCCAGACGCCGAGGTGCTCTGCCGAGACGTTAGAAGGTTGACCGGGCGGGAGGTCATCCTCGCTGCCCGGCGAGGGGTCCGTCGAATACGGCGAGGGGAGGCTTGGGCGGGCGAGGTGGCGGTTGTCGTCGGCGGCCCGTCGTGCCAGGGGTTCTCCAGCGGCGGGCTGCGGGACGAGGAAGACGAACGAAACGGGTTGCTGGCGGAGTTCGTCCGACTCGTTGTCGAAATTCGTCCGCGGGCGTTCTGCTTAGAGAACGTTCCAGGGTTGCTTGAGCCGCGATTTAACGAGGTCCGGCAAGAGGCGCTTAAGCAGCTTGGGAACGCTGGCTACTCTATTAGTGGGGGTGATCGTTGGTTGAACGCAGCCGACTTCGGCGTGCCGCAGGTCCGCAAGCGGGTGTTCATTGTCGGGCTACTCGATGGTCTGGCACCCGACTTGCCAGAACCCGACCAAGCGCGTCCCCGTGTGACTGTCCGGCAGGCGCTGGAGGGGCTTCCGGTGATCGAGGAGTATCCAACACTGCTTCTCGGTGACCAGGCTGAACTGTCGGTACCAGATGCGATTCGGCGCGTGCAGATCGGCGCTGCGTATGCTCGTGACCTGGCCGGATTGTCGGATGGGGTCGATCTGTCCCGTCCCCGGGTTTGGGACTCGGCGATCACGACGTGTTCCCTGAGGACCGTTCATACGGCGGAGGTTTCTGCGCGATTCGCTGCAACGACCCAGGGCAGTGTCGAACCCCGAAGTAGGCTCTACCGTCTGGACCCTAATCGCCAGGCGCGAACCCTCAGAGCAGGAACGGGCCGCGAGCGAGGATCACACACGTCACCGCGGCCCATCCATCCAGAGTTACCAAGGGTGATCACCGTGCGCGAGGCCGCGCGGCTACACGGCTACCCAGACTGGTTCCGTCTCGGTAGCACTTCCTGGCACGGACATCGCCAAATTGGAAATAGCGTTCCTCCACCCCTCGCCCGTGCGGTCGCATCCGGCTTGATGCATGCTCTCGGCGCCCGACCACGACGGCCCCATGCGACGGTGACGCTTGGTGAGCCCCAGTGGTGTCGCATGTCCCCTGCGGCCGCGGCGGCGGAGCTGTCGGCAGTGTCCCTGGAGCTCCCGGCTCACCGTGTGCGACATGAGCGAAGTAGCCATCTCGAAGACCAGCCGCCTGCCGATACCTGTCCGAAGAATCAATGGCCACCCTCACCGCCGCCACTCAGACCGCGCTCACCACCGGTAGCGACACCCCGAGCGAGGTGATCGACACCCGCGAACTCATCACGGCATAATCAAGCACGACCCAGAGCAACACGCGGACGAGTTGCACCACACCCTGGGACGTCATCTGTCACCAACTTGGTAAACAGCCGAGCGCTCACGTAACTTTGCCACTGCAACGATTAGCCACTGAGAGAGGATCTGCGGTGAGCAAGACGATTGCCTTCTTCAACAATAAGGGTGGAGTGAGTAAGACGACCACCTGTTTCAACCTTGGCTGGATGCTGGCCTCCCGCGGCCACAAAGTGGTTATGGTTGATGCAGATCCTCAGTGCAACCTCACCGGCATGGTCCTCGATCTAACGGGAGAAAATGCGCTCGCCGACTTCTACGCAGCGAACCCTAAGAGGAATCTTCGCGACGCATTGGAACCGGCGTTTGCATCTCGACCAGTGCCCCTTGAGCCTGTGGACTGCGTCTCGGTCGAAGGTCAGACGGGGCCTCTATCTGATCCCAGGACATGTTGGCTTGGCCGAAGATGAGGTATCCCTTGGCATTGCCCAACAGCTTTCCGAGACGGTTCAGACACTCCGCAACCTTCCAGGTAGCTTTCACTACCTCTTTGACATCACGGCCAAGAAGTATGAGGCCGACTATGTGTTGATTGATTTGAGCCCGGGTCTCGGCTCGATCAACCAGAACCTCGTCACTACCGCGGACTTCTTTGTAGTCCCGGCCAGCCCGGACGTATTCTCAGTCATGGCGATGGAGTCTCTCGGTCGAGTCTTGCCTCGATGGATATCTTGGGCACGAAATGCAGCGAAGCTTGAGGCACTGCATTCAGCCGACTATCCGTTTCCGGAACCCACGCTCAAATTTCTGGGGGTTATCGTTCAGAGATACCGACTTCGCGCAGGGTCACCTACCGAAGCGTTCGGAAGATACTTTGATGAACTCGACGCAGGCATCCGTAACAACTTGGTTCCAGCGTTAGCTCACGCCGACATACTTTTAGACGAAGATAGGTACACGACTTTAGACGCCACATCGCCATACCGTCTAGCATCGATTCCGGATTTCAACACGCTGATCGCAAACTCTCAGCAGTCCAGGAAACCTGTGTTTGCCCTGACTCGAGCCGACGTCAAGCGGGCCGGGTTCGTCTGGGACAACATGAGCGACAGTATCGACTCGTTCCGCAAATTGTTCAAGGAAATGGCCGACAAGGTCGAGAACCTTACTAAATCGCACTAGTTATGACACGCTTAGTCCAGTTCCATAGTGATATTGGACGGGCGCGAGACTTAGTGGGACTCGGACAGAGCATCGGTTCGATGGCGAACGGACGGGTCGATGCTTCCGATATGTACCGAGGTGGCCTTGTGCAAGCGGTCGCAGCGATGGATCCCTGGGTTCACGGCGTCGTCCTCGACCGGGCGGTATCAGTCCTGCTTGGCCGGCTTCCCAGTACCGTGGGCGATTCCAGAATCGGATTGAGGTTCGGAGCGATAAGCGATCTGCTCGCGGCGCCGACGCCAGCGATGCGCGAGCTCTCAGCAAGATCACACATCGCTCAACGGCTGGCTCGTGAGACCTATCAGCGTCCGGATGACATCGCGGCCGCGCTAGCCATGGTGGGAGTGAACAAGGTGTGGACTAATTGTTTCAGCAGGGCGGCGGACGCCAAAGCACGTGTCGGAGTTGTCATTGATCGTAGAAATCGCATCGTGCACTCGTGCGACGCGGACCCGCTGACCCCAGGTAAAGTCACGCCCCTCACCGACGCTGACGCTCTAACATCGATCGATACGGTAGAAGAAACCGTCACCCAGATCGCTGCCTCCGTGACAATTTAGCCGCGCGCCGATTTCATTTGACGATCCCCTTCCGGCCGGTGTGCGGAGAGGCCGGGCTCTCCCTTCACCCGGTCGTAATCTGAGACGGGAGGGTGTTCGAAGACCAGGTCGGTGATTGTTACTTCTGACCCTAAGACCGTAAATATCGAAGGGTGAGAAGTAACTCAACGTGTATTTATGCGGGAGGCGCGGGTATGTCGATTCACGACGGTTCATCGAATTTTTCCACGGCAGAACGACTTAATTGTCTGCGACTCGAATGCGCGTCCGTTGCCTCATCTATGGACAGCCGCCTGTCCTCACTTACGCAATCGTTGTCGGTTGGCGTGGCAGTGGTCGCCGCGTTGCTCATCTCCGGCACTCGTTACCCACCGCTCTTAGCCTTCCTGTCAATCGCACTCGCATTGCCTGTAACCTACGCACTGCTGGTTTGGGGTGACGTTGCGGGGCTGATGAGTTACCGCAAGAGGCTTGAGGTCGAGGTCAACACCCTAGTTGGGGGGAAACCGGTCTTAAGGTACCAGTCAAAGATAATCGAACTGCGCGCCACTAATCCAGCACTTCATTGGCTGACCAGAGCTTATGCATCTCTTTATATTAGCCTGTCGACAGTAGGCATCTCTGCACCAATATTTTTACATCTGGGATTAGTATGGATAGCAGTCGGCATTGCCTCGACCTTGGGGGGAACCGCTATGGTTTCAAGGGCTGTCGTAAACTCTCGGAATGCCGCCGCAGATGCGGACGCTAGCTTGGACCTACCCGAAAATTACCCCTAACCCCGATACCGTTCAGTATGACTTGCAGTCGTATAGTTTGGCGGTATTGCTCGCGCTGGGTGGAAGAAGCCGGTCTCGGATCGTCGCTGGACGGACCTGGTGTCGGTTGGTGTCCTGACGCGGGTGTTCCCGCCGGACCTGGTCGATGAAGTGATCGCCAGCGTTGGTCGAACCGAGCAGCGGAACCGGTCGTTGCCGGCGCGGGTGATGACCTATTTCGCGATCAGGATGGCGGGCTTCCCCGAAGAAGTCCCACGTCATCTGGTTGGCGTCGGGGTCGCAGCGCGGCCTCGACGGGCCATGCGGTTCTCCTTGCTGTCCGGGACCCCGCCCTACGTCCCAGCAGCACTCCGGTTGGCCATCCACTGCCTCGTCAGTAGCGCACGCCGGCCCGACTGTTCTTGTTGGCGTCGGTGTCGTGCCCGAATTCGTCGGAGAAGCCGTCGACCGATCTCCCCGCCTCGCTCGGGGCCACGACGACGGCAGCAGTGTCGGTGCGGGTAGAGCGCTGCTCCCGCAGGTGAGCAAGGCGTTGCCTCAACCCCGCAAGGTGATCGTGGATCTCGCGGGCGCTGTCCTTGGGACCAGCATCACGTTCGCTCCCGTTCGTCACTGGCGTCCTGCACTGGAACACGGCTCCGCTGTCCGGGCTGGTGGAGCCCAGCCGGTCGGTGGCTGCTGGCGACGTCATAGAAGCAGCAGTGGCCGCGTCGCGGGCGAGGTGGTTCTCGGCTCGGACGAGCTGACCCTCCAACGCCCGGACAACTTCCCGCTGCGCGGCGAGCGCATCGGTGTCCAAGCCGTCCGCCACCAGTCGAGCCTGGTCTACGTCCGCTCCGGTGATAACGCCCTCGGGACCGGCGGCAAGAAGCAGAGCGGCGTGCGCGGCGTCCCACCCGTTCCGGTGCACCAGGGCTTCGGCTCGGTAGTGGGCGACCAGGTCAGCTGCGGTAGACGCCAGAGGGTGAGTTTCGTTCGTCCCAACGATGTTCGCACTGGCGCCGCCCAGTTGCGAGGCGGCACCTTCGGCGATCTTGAGCTCGACCTCAGTGTTGATCGACAGCTCGCGAGCGGCTGCCTCCAGGGCGGCGAGGGGACGGAGCTCGTCCGCGCGATTCCGCATCGACGTCAGGACGGGCAGCAATGCCACCAAGTGCGGGGATGTATCCGTCAGCACGTGCTGGCGGGCGGCGCGCAGGACAGTCCGGGCTGCGTCGAGGTCGGCGCTGATCCGGACCACCTGCTCGGCCACGGGCAGTTGAGCGTGGGGCATGTCCGGCACCAACGCGCCGTCCCCGTTGGCTCGGCTCGCCAGCACCAGGTTGTCGTTGTCCGCGGGAAAGTGGTTCGAGAGCCGCCACCACAGGGCGGTGGCGGGCAGCTCGTCGGGCAGTGGCCGCTGCCGGACGGCGGTGGCGGCCAGTCCTTTGACGTCGAGGCCGGCCCGGTCGCCGGCCGACATCCCCTCGGCGAGGACCGGCCAGAAAGGGTCACTGAGCAGTCGCGGCTCCAGAGAGCGGGCCAGGGATGCCCACTGTGTGGACGCGCTCAGCGGGTCACCGAGAACGTCCCGCACCCGGTCCTCCAGGACCCGTTGGTAGCGCTGCTCTGCCACCTGGACGGCGTCCGGTCCGGTGGGTCGACGGTCGTCGAGGTCGACGCCGGTCGCCGCCCGCCACACGGCGAGGTCGGCGAGCAGCGCCGGATCGTGGCCCGCGAGGGGGCGCGCCCACGGCGGGGCAGAGGTCGGGGCGAACGCAGTGGCTCCGAGCACAACGTCGGCGGCCCTGATCGTGACCTGCTCCAGACGGGCGCATAGGTAGGGACCCCACGTCGGGTCGTCAGCGAGTGCGGCAGGGATGGCGGGCAACCACGGCAGCGGACCCGGGTCGGCGGAGTGGCGTCCGCTGTGGTCGAGGCGCCAGTCCAGAACCGCCGCCGGGTCGGTGGCGGACCCCAGCTCGTGACCGTTTGCAGTGTTGCGCACGAGGTCTTCGGGGTCAGCGCCGCCGAGCGCGAGCAGGCAGAGGTGCGCGCGCAGTGCGGGGTAGGCAGGAGCGGACGTGAGCTGCGGGAGCACCTCGTCCGCGACGGTGTCGATACGGTGCAGAGCCTCGGCGCCGAGGACGGTTTCGGTGGCCACACCCAGTGCGTCGTCGTAGGCTCCCGCGGCGTGGTGCAGGAGCTCGGCAGGGTCGGCGAGGACGCGGGCGGTGGTGGTCGCCGAGTGCTGGGAGCCGTCGTAACCGACCATCCGGGCCAGCACGTCGACCGCAGTGGGTGGACGCAGGACGTCCGGGGTGATCTGGGTGTGCGGATCCCCGTCGCCGACGGTCTGCACGTAGAGGTGGTTGTGGGTCCGCCCACGGGTCATGGCCACGTAGAGCATCTGACGGGACTCGGCCCCGGTGGCGACGGTGTGCGCGGCGTCGGCGGTGAGACCCTGCGCGGAGTGCAGGGTGCGGGCGTAGCCGAGGTCCACGTGGGCGGCGACGTAGTCCCCGGGCAGGGTGATGACCCGGCGGGTCGTCAGGTGGCGCACCTGCAGCGACCCGTCCCCGCCGACGTGCTGGACGTGCCAGCGGTCTCCGTTGCGCACCCAGTCGTTGGCCGTCAGCACGAGTCGTCGGTCGTTGCGGCGGGTCGTCACGAGGTCGCCCGCACTGGCGGTGGCGCCGTCCCGGAGCGCGACTTCCCGCCCCATGGGCGTGGTCTGGAGGGCGAGGCGGTCGGCTCGTGCCCGGAGGTTCAGGGCGGTCACGGTATCGCGGGTGGGCGCGAGCATGACGGCGTCGAGTCCGGCGTCCCGATCGGTGGCCCACGCCCGGTAGGCGCCGTCCACGACGGTGGCCGAGTCGCCGACGTGCACCCGGTCGTTGTCAAGGTAGAAGCCGATCCCGGCGGTGTCCCCGGTCCGCAGAGCGAGGGACGCGTCCCCTTCGACCGGGTTCGCGAAGCGGATGACGTGGGAGAGCGTGACCGCTCCCATGGTCTCGGCGATGTCGCGGACGACGCCGCCAGCGGACACCGACGCGAGCTGGTGATCGTCACCGACCAGTCGGACGCTCCCACCGCGCCCGAGGACGAAGTCGACCGCGGTGTCGAGAGCCTGGGTTCCCGCCATGCCCGCCTCGTCGACCACCACGAGTGATCGCGGGCCGATGGCAGCGACCCAGGCCGGCACCCGATGTGCGTTGGCCGTGTCGTTCAACTCGGCGATCGCGTGCACGAGCTTGTCGAGGGTGTCGGTAGGAGCGGCCAGGTCATCGCGCAGCACCCCGGCCGCGGCGGCAGTGGGGGCGAGCCCCAGGACGGTGCCCCCGTCCTCAGCCCACGCGCGCGCCAGGACGCCCAACGCGGTGGTCTTACCGGTGCCGGCCGGGGCCAGGGCCACCCGCACCCTCGACCCGGAGGTGGCGAGCTCACGGACCAGGGCGACCTGCCCGGGGTTGAGCTCACGCCCGTTCGCGGTGGACTCGAGCAACGCCAGGTCCACCGCCTTGGTGGTGGTGACGCGGCCGTCGGTGCGGGCGGCCGCCGCGAGCAGCCGGGCCTCGGCGTCGATGACGAACTGGCTCGTGAACAGCTGCGTGCGGGCCACCGTGTAGACCGACGCCCCGTCGGCGCGCTGCAGCACCCCCGGCTCGGCCACCCCCACGCCGGTAGGCGCGTCCAGCCGAACCGAGGACCCGTCGGCCAGGGCCGCGGCGACGACAGCGTCCACGGCGCGGTCGACGTTCGCGAGGCGCACCCCGGCCGAGCGCGCGGCGCGTTCGGCCTCGGCCCGGATGTGGTCGGGTTGCCACGTGGCCCGTGAGCGGGAGACCGTCGACAGGACTTCCGCGGCTGTCTCCTGCACCCACGCGGTGGTGGGCTCGGTGACCTCCTCGGAGCGCGTCGCAGGGACGGCCGCGCGGATCATGCGGGCCAAGGCGCGTTCCCCGCCGAGGACCGTCACCGCCTCGGTGTGCCACTGCTGGCGCTGCTCGGCGTGCGAGCGGGGCTCGTGCTTCGCGGCGCGGGTCTCCAGGGTCGCCTGCTGGCTCAACGCCAACGTCTCGACCGATGACGGGGCCCGGCCGTGGCGGGCCTGGAAGCCGGTGACCAGCTCAGCTCGCCGGACCTCGATCCCGGCCCGCCGCGACGACCACGCCGTGTTCAGGGCCCCGTCGATGCCGACGATCTCGCGGACCGCCCTCTTCCCCGTGCCGTCCTCGCGGTCGGCGAACTGGACGCCGAGCCGGGCGACGAGCTGCGCCTCGAGCCGGGTGTTGTACCGCTCGGAGGCGGCGACGGCGGCCTTGTGCAGGACCCGGCCGTCGAGGGCGAGCCACCGCCCGGGTGTGCCGTCCGCACACACCGTCTGGACCTTGTTGCTGATCGCAACGTGGGTGTGCAGGTCAGGGTCACCGGCGCGGGAGTCGCGGTGGGTGAACGCCGCCCCGATCAGGCCGGTGGTGTCGACCTGGCGCACGCCTGCCGCGCCGAGCCGGGTGAACGACGCATTGGTCTCCAACCACGCGACAGCATCAGCGACGGCCGCGTGGTGTGCGGCTTCGACCTGCTCGGCGATCTCTCGGGGGGCGGTGGCCCACAGGGCCGAGGCCGACTTCACCGGGGAGAACGTGAGGTCGTAGCCGGCGACGGCGGTGGTGGCCTGCCGGGAACCGCGGGCGATGAACCCCGTCAGCTCCCGCGCATCGGCCGGTGGTCGTCCGTGCTCGACCGCGAACAGCTCCCGGCCCACCTCGGTGCGGATGCTCGCCCTGACCTCGTCCGCGATGGGTGCGTCCCCCTGGGCTCCCAGCGCGACGTTGTGGGCCACGAACTGCTCCGCGACCGCTCGCCGGTACGGGGTGGAGCCGGCGAACACGAGGTAGGCGCTACCCAGCCGGGTGCGCGCGCGAGCCTCGAGTGGGTCCCCGCCGGCGGCGACCGCGTGCTTCTCGATCGCGTCGGCATCGGGGTGCCGTCCATCCCCGAACAGGGCCCGCATCTGCTGCTCCGACACCGGCGCGCCGCGCTCCGCCGCGCTGCCCACGTCGGCACTGAGGCCGCCCAGACCCGACCCCATCCAGACCCCGGCCGACTCGCCCTTCTCGGTGTAGTACTCGGCGAGGCTGGCGGTGCCCCGCTCGGTCGCGTCCATGGCGGCCACCTGCCGGGTCAGGTATGTGTACCCGTCCCCCGCGGTGAGCTTGTGCAGCGACATCATGCGCTCACGGTAGGCCGGTTCGACCAGAGTGCAAGAGGTGTGGCACATGATCTGGTATTGGTACCTGGGTGATGACACATCATGTGGGGTTTGATGGCGACCTGGAGATGGGCGGCTTCGGGGACTGAGCCGACATCGGACGGCTGGGTCCTGGGAACTGTCGGTATGCGTGCCTAGCGTCCGGGTTCTCGATGGCGAGGAGTGCAGCGATGGACATTCGACGCGACGTCTCAGGCTTTCGACCCGGTCCGGTGGTGGTCTCGCGGGCCAGCATGGCGTGGGACGACGTGGAACCGCGGGGGTCAGCATCGCCGCCTGCGCCGGGGGCATCGGTGCAGGCCGAGATGGTGGCCGAACGTGCTCGCAGGCGACGACTGCACGTCGGGCATCTGCCCATCGCGGTTGCTGTCGCTAGCGGCCTCGTTTTCGGTGTGGTCGGGTGGGGCTTCGTCGGTGGGGGTCTGTCCCCGACCGCGTGCGTGGTCGTCATCGGCGCCACGGCGTTGCTCGTCATGGTCGGCCGCCGGATGACGGGCGGCACCGTCGTTCGTCAACTCCGGCGCCAGGCTCGCGACGAGGCACGGGTGGCCCGGAGCCTGGCGCCGCTGCAGTCCGCCGGCTGGACGGTTCTGCACGACCGGCTTGTCGCCGCGCACCGGGTCCCGCACATCCTCATCGGGCCGCCCGGGGTGGTACTGGTCTACGACCACGCGGCGGTCGGACCGTGGACGCACCGGGCGGGGCGGGTCCTGGCGGTTATACGGGGCGTTCTCCGGCTCCTGCTCGCGGCTCCCCTGGCGATGCGGCCGGCGCGCGGTCGACGACGGGCACCCGCTGCCAGCGCCAGACCGGACCGGGACGTGATCGACACGGCGACGTGGGCCAGCGCCGAGCTCGCTGCGCTGCTGCGGTACCGGCCGGACCTCGACGGGTGGACGGTGACGGCGTCGACCCTGTTCGTGGTGCTCCGCCGGCCGGCGGATCAAACCTTGGACCACCGCAGCGATGTTGACTCAACCGACCTCGGGACCCGGACGCGGGTGCACCTGCAATGCGGCCGGCCGGCCGGTCTGAGCCGCACCTCCGTCCAGTTCCTCGCCTCGGTGGTCGACGACGTCTGCCGGCCGGCGTAGCTACCCGGTGTCGGTCGACCTCGGCCGCCCGGCGGTCAAGTTCACCGAGCCCAGGTCGGGCAGCTCGCTCACCCCGCGCTCGGTCTTGGTCCGCTCCACCCCCGCCAGCAGCGCGGCCTCGACCCACGCGCTGAACGACCGGTAACGATCGGCATCGAGGGTGTACGCGGCCTTGGCAGCGTCGATGACCACTTGCGAGGCTCGCACCGTCAGCTTCGGGTACCGGGCCGGCTCGAATGCCCCGTCGTCGGCAGCGGGGCTCACGGGCCGAGCCCGTCTGTCGCAAGGTGATTGTCCATCCACATGTCGCGCAGCTGCTCGAGTGCGGTGGCGACCTGCTCCCGACGTACCGCCGGAGCACCGGCGGGGATCCGGACTACCACCGGCTCGGCGCCGTCGATGCTGAGCCGCGCGACGGTGACGGCGTCGTCATCAGCCGCCAGGCAGACGGCTTCGATCTCCGAAGACCCAGCGAGCAGCCCGTAGTACGGGGTGTCTGCGGTGCCGCTTCGCGTGAGCGAGCCGCAGGTCATCGACCACGTGCTGGACATCGCGCCGCTCCTCACTGTCGTTTTCGAATGTTGGTCACCTTCCATGGTGGCCCATCCCCCGCACCTCGTCGCCCGAGTATCCCCACCTCTGGGGGCAGACCCAGCGGTGGGGACAGCTGCTCAAGCACCCCGGGGGCGTTCCTACCGGCGGACGCAGAACGTGGTCCGTGCGACGGCCACCAGATCGGTCACGGTCGCGGTCGCACTCTCGAACGCGCGGCGGTCGAGGATCCGGAACATGACCCCGCCGAGCCGAATGTCCACCCACCGCGTCGGGTGCGCCCAGCCACCCCGGGTCTCCGCGCTGCCGGGGCAAATCACTGCGGTCGGCGCGGCGGTGAAGACCACGCTGACCGCGGGCATCATGGCCGCGAAGTCAAGTGCTCCGGTCACGACCCGACGGTCGGCGACCTCCGGGAGCACCCGCGCCGCGTTGCCGGCGTCGACAAACGCCTCCCGGAACGCCTCGACCTGCAATAGGGACGTGAACGTCAGCATGACCGTGTCCCACGTCAGCACCACCCGGGCGTCGGTGGTGCGCGCATGCTGGGTACTGAGATTGGGGTGCTGCTCCCCCGCCAGCAGAACCGTCACCTTCGCGATGCTCGTCGGGCTGTCCATCGTGTCCCTCATGATCGAACCTCTCCTTGGCCTTCCATAATGTCGACAATACAGTATGTCGACATCATGGTCAAGGTTTGGGCTTTAGAGGTTGGTCAACCAGGTTGCCCTAGGCGGGCCGTGCCGAGCCTCCGCACCAACGAGACTGGCCCGACAGTTGCTCGTCACCAGCCCGTCCCCTCCCCGCGGATGGCTTAGGCAACCTCGACCCGGCGAGCGGCCCGTTGACGTTCGGCGGTGCGGGGCTCCCCTTCCGCAGCTACCCCGCGCCTAACGTCCGGATGCCGCTTACCGTCGCAGTCATGGTGTATGTTGCGTTTTTCAGCGCAACAAATGTTCTGTGTTTCGTCGTAATCGGCTCGTAAGGCCAGCCCAGTCGCCAGGCCGTCGGCAGCTTCCGATCAGACGCTCCGTCCATGCCAAACCGGGAGGAACCGATGAGTGGACGGGTCTACCGACGATGCGCCTGCCGAAGTTCCTCGGGGGCAGAGTTCGGGCCACACTGTCCACGCCTTACCGCCGACCGACGCCACGGCACGTGGTACTTCGCGATCGACCTAACCGAGGGCGCCTCGGCGCGGCGCACGATTCGCCGTGGCGGATTTGCCACGAAGGTCGCCGCGCAACGCGCACTCGCCGAGCTCTCCGCCCGGGACGAAGCAGGAGTCAAGAACGACGACCGCGAAACCCTGGCCGCGTACCTGCTCTCGTGGCTGACAGACAAGCGGCACACTCTCGCCCCCAAGACGGTGCACCAGTACAACCTCTACGTCGTCAACGACATCGCGCCCCGCCTCGGCACCATCGCACTGGAGAAGCTCCGCTACGAGGACGTGGTCCGCTTCGTCTCCGACCTGGAGAGGGCGGGCCGCGGGCCGACGACAATTGCCCGGATCGTTGCCGTGCTCTCATCGGCGCTGTCGAGCGCGGTGCGTGTGCGACGGCTAACCCACAATGTGGCCTCCCACGTCGGCACCCCCAGGACGTCCCCCGCCGAGCGGGTTCCCTGGAGCGCCGAGCAGGCGGTCGGGTTCCTCGAGGAGACGATGGGCGATCGGCTCAACGAAATGTTCGAGGTGCTCATCGGCACCGGATTGCGGCGGGGCGAAGCACTGGCCCTCCGTTGGCGCGACGTCGACGTCGACCACCACGTGCTCCGCGTCCGCCAGTCGGTCACCGAGGTCAACGGGAAGCTGGTGTTCGGCCCGCCCAAGACACCAGGGTCGGCCGCCGGAGTAGGCCTGTCCTCTCGAGTAATTGCCGCACTCGCGCGCCAGCTCGCGCGGCAGCAGCTCGAACGACAGGAGTGGGCGGAGGCTTACACCGACCTCGACCTCGTGTTCGCCCGGGAAAGCGGCGAACCGCTGCGGCCGCGCTGGGTGCTGAAGCGTTTCCATCAGCTCAGCGACGCGGCTGGGTTACCCCGAGCACGCCTACACGATCTCCGGCACCTCGCCGCGACCCTGATGCTCGACGCCGGGGTGCCCCTGGCGCTGGTGTCCAAGTCGCTGCGCCACTCACGAGTAGGCATCACCGTCGACCTCTACGGGCACCTCACCGAGGAGACGTCACGGGCCGCCGCAGACAGCCTCGGTGCCGTTCTTGACGCCGCGGCTGCGCACCGTGCGACCACAGTGCGACCACATGAGCCCCTGAGCCCCGTGTCCCGGGACCCAATGGAGTGCATCTGTGCTGGTCAGGAGGGTGGGCGCGGCGGGTTTCGAACCTGCGACCGCCTGTGTGTAAGACAGGTGCTCTACCGCTGAGCTACGCGCCCGGACGTCCAGTCAGTGAGACGTGCAACCGACTAGCCCGCCAGGGCGATCAACGCCTTGTCCCAGGCGGTTTGGTCCCGTGCCTCGCCGGGGCCGTTCATCTCCGCGAACGCGATGATGCCCTCGGTGTCGATGACGAAGGTGCCGCGGTTGGCGAACCCGGTGGCCTCGTTGAACACCCCGTAAGCCTGCGCGACCGCACCATGCGGCCAGAAGTCGGCCAGCAACGGGAAGGTGTAGCCCTGCTCGGCGGCCCACACCTTGTGGGTGGGCGAGGCGCACACCGAGACGGCCAGGATCTCGGTGGTCTCGTTCTGGAACTTCGGCAACTCGTCGCGCACCTGGCACAGCTCGCCCTGGCAAGTGCCGGTGAAGGCGAGCGGGTAGAAGACCAACAGCACGTTCTTCACCCCACGGAAGGACGCCAGCGACACGTCCTGGTTGTTCTGGTCCTTGAGGGTGAACTCCGGTGCGGAGGCACCAACGTCGAGCGGCATGAACACTCCTCCTGATCCATCGGCGCGCGATACGCCGACGGGAAGCAGACTAGCGTCAGCGCTTGCCGCGTGCCTTCGGCTGGACCAGCCGGTTCGCTGTCCAATCCCCCAGGTTCATGGTCAGGGTTTGGGTGAGACCGGCCGTCGGGGCGGCTTCGGCGACCTCGCTCGGCTCGACGTGCCCGCGCTTGCCCGTCTTCGGGCTCAGTACCCATACCGAACCGTCCTCGGCCAACGGGCTGATCGCGTCCATGAGCGCGTCGACCAGATCACCGTCCCCGTCGCGCCACCACAACAGCACCACGTCAATGACCTCGTCGGAGTCCTCCTCGACCAGCTCGCCCCCACAGTGCTGCTCGACGGTCGCGCGCAGGTCGTCGTCGACGTCCTCGTCCCAACCGAGTTCCTGCACGACCATCCCGTGCGCGATACCGAGCCTCTCGGCATCGTTCCGGGAATCCCCCGCGGCGACCACGGTGCGGTCCTCCTCTACGTCCTCGACATCGCCCAGCTCGGCGGGTCACCGAGCGGCCGTGGTGTCGACCTCCAGGAGAGCGAACAGGCTGGACGCGACCTGCGCAAGCCAGCGCCCCCGCCCTCGGGCAGTCAGCGCCGCCTGGCAACGGCATCTGGCCACGCTGGCGGGCACCTTCCTACCGAGTTCCGGTGCGCGCAGGGATGAGGCACGATCAACACCTAAGGCCCTGCGCCACACGCGTCGGGCAGTCCGCCTCCCCACCAATGAGGAGCACACGTTGGCTGACCAGCCGGCCGCAGCGAGCACCCCGGCCCGGGTCCGAGTGATCCGCGAAGGCGTCGCCGCCCACCTGCCCGACATCGACCCCGACGAGACCGAAGAGTGGCTGGAGTCTTTCGACGCCGCACTGGCCACGTCCGGCCCGCAGCGCGCCCGGTACCTCATGCTGCGCCTGCTGGAGCGCGCCAGTGAGAGCCGGGTTGCCATCCCCGCCCTGACCTCCACCGACTACGTCAACACCATCCCCACCGAGAACGAGCCGTGGTTCCCCGGCGACGAGGACGTGGAGCGGCGCTACCGGGCCTGGATCCGCTGGAACGCCGCGGTGATGGTGCACCGGGCGCAGCGCCCGGGCGTCAGCGTGGGCGGGCACATCTCCACCTACGCCTCCTCCGCTGCGCTGTACGAGGTGGGGTTCAACCACTTCTTCCGCGCCAAGGGCCACCCCGGTGGCGGGGACCAGATCTACATCCAAGGCCACGCCTCCCCCGGCATCTACGCCCGGGCGTTCCTGGAGGGTCGGCTCTCGGCTGAGCGGCTCGACGGTTTTCGCCAGGAATACAGCCACGCCGGCCACGGCGGGGGCCTGCCGTCCTACCCGCACCCGCGACTGCTGCCGGACTTCTGGGAGTTCCCCACCGTCTCGATGGGCCTGGGCCCGATGAACGCGATCTACCAGGCCCGGTTCAACCGCTATCTGCACGCCCGCGGCATCGCCGACACCTCCGACCAGAACGTGTGGGCCTTCCTCGGCGATGGCGAGATGGACGAGCCGGAGTCCCGCGGACTGGTGCACGTGGCCGCCACCGAGGGTCTGGACAACCTGAACTTCGTCATCAACTGCAACCTGCAGCGCCTGGACGGCCCGGTGCGTGGCAACGGCAAGATCATCCAAGAGCTGGAGAGCTTCTTCCGCGGTGCCGGCTGGAACGTCATCAAGGTGGTGTGGGGCAGGGAGTGGGACACGCTGTTGCACGCCGACCGCGACGGCGCCCTGGTCAACCTGATGAACAGCACGCCTGACGGGGACTACCAGACATACAAGGCGAACGACGGTGGCTACGTGCGGGAGCACTTCTTCGGCCGTGACCCGCGCACCAAAGAGCTCGTGAACGCGATGAGCGACGACGACATCTGGAACCTCAAGCGCGGCGGGCATGACTACCGCAAGGTGCACGCCGCTTACGCCGCTGCCGTCGCCCACCGCGGTCAGCCCACCGTCATCCTGGCCAAGACCATCAAGGGCTACGGGCTGGGTACGCACTTCGAGGGCCGCAACGCCACCCACCAGATGAAGAAGCTCAGCATCGAAGACCTCAAGCTGTTGCGCGACCGCCAGCACATCCCGGTCACCGACGAGGTGCTCGACGCCGACCCCTACCTGCCGCCGTACTACCACCCGGGCACCGACGCCCCGGAGATCCAGTACCTGCTGGAGCGGCGTAAGGCCCTCGGCGGTTTCGTGCCCAGCCGCACGATCACCGCGAAGGCGCTGCCCCAACCCGAGGCCAAGACCTACGACGTGGTCAAACGTGGCTCGGGCAAGCAGGAAGTGGCCACCACGATGGCCTTCGTGCGGTTGCTCAAAGAGCTGCTGCGCGACCCCGAACTGGGCAAGCGGATCGTGCCGATCATCCCGGACGAGGCGCGGACCTTCGGGATGGACTCGATGTTTCCCACCCTGAAGATCTACAACCCGCACGGGCAGCTGTACACCTCGGTGGACGCCGAGTTGATGCTCGCCTACAAGGAGAGCGAGCAGGGCCAGATCCTGCACGAGGGCATCAACGAGGGTGGCTCCACTGCCTCGTTCACCGCGGTCGGCACCTCCTACGCCACCCACGGCGAACCGATGATCCCGATCTACATCTTCTACTCCATGTTCGGCTTCCAGCGCACCGGGGACGGGCTGTGGGCGGCGGCGGACCAGATGACCCGCGGCTTCGTCCTCGGGGCCACGGCCGGGCGCACGACCCTGACCGGCGAGGGCCTGCAGCACGCCGACGGTCACTCGCTGCTACTCGCGTCGACGAACCCCGCGGTGGTGGCCTACGACCCGGCGTTCGGCTTCGAGATCGGCCACATCGTGCGCGAAGGGCTGCGCCGGATGTACGGCGAGGGCGGACCGGACGGCAACGGGGAGAACGTGTTCTATTATCTGACGATTTACAACGAGCCCTACGTGCAGCCGGCGGAGCCCGACGGAGTGGACGCCGACGGCATCCTGCGCGGGCTGTACCGCTTCGCCCAGGCACCGGCCAGCACCGGGCCGCGGGCGCAGATCATCGCCTCCGGCGTCGGCATGCAATGGGCGCTGCAAGCCCAGGAGTTGTTGGCCACCGACTGGGGGGTGGCTGCCGACGTGTGGTCGGCTACCTCGTGGACGGAGCTGCGCCGCGACGGTGTGGCGGCCGAGCGCGATGCCCTGCGCGACCCGGGCGCCGAGCCGCGGGTGCCGTGGGTGACGCAGGTGCTCGCCGAGGCGGCCGGCCCGGTGATCGCGGTGTCGGACTGGATGCGCTCGGTGCCCGACCTGATCCGGCAGTGGGTGCCGGGTGAGTACGTGACCCTGGGCACCGACGGGTTCGGGTTTTCCGACACCCGACCTGCCGCTCGGCGGGTGTTCAATGTGGACGCCGAGTCGGTGGTGGTCGCGGTCTTGGCGGCCCTCGGGCGCTCCGGTGAGCTGGCGACGTCGGTGGCGGTGGACGCTGCCCAGCGGTACCGGATCGACGACGTCCAAGCGGCCGGTCCGTCGACCACCGACGCCGGCAACGCCTGAACTCCGCCGCTCGCCCCCCCGCATATAGCGGGCTATTTGCGGCTTTCGTCAGCTCTCCCGCGCAAATTGCGTGCTATTTGCGCGGGGGCGGCGCCAGCAGCGAGCAGTACGCCGCAGCGTAGTTTGCCAGCCGTGGCCGTAGCCGATCGACTGCCCGACCCGCTGTTGCGGCGGGTGCAACGCTCCTCGGGTGAGTTCTCCACCCAGGCCATCGCCACCATGTCCGAGCAGCTGCCGTTCTTCCGCCGTCTGGAGGCCGAGCAGCGGGCCAGCGTGCAGCTAGTGGTGCAGACCGGGGTGGCCAACTTCGTCGAGTGGCTGCGAGACCCGGCGGCCGCGATCCGGCTGACCGCCGAGGCGTTCCGGGTAGCACCGCGCGACCTGACCAAGCGGGTGAGCCTGCGGCAGACGGTCGAGATGGTGCGCACCGCCACCGACGTCTTCGAGCGGCAACTACCGGCCCTGGCCGACGACCACACCCAGCTTGCCGCGCTCACCGAGGCTGTGTTGCGCTACGGCCGGGAGATCGCCTTTGCTGCCGCCACGGTGTACGCCGCCGCGGCGGAGTCCCGGGGTGCGTGGGACGCCCGGCTGGAGGCGTTGGTCGTGGACGGTGTCGTGCGCGGGGATCCCGACGAGTCGTTGCTGTCCCGAGCGTCCGCGCTGGGCTGGGCGCCCGGCAGCGGGGCCACCGTGGTGGTGGGCAACCCACCGGTGGACACCGGGTCGACCGCACTGGAGTCGGTGCGCACCGTCGCTGCCCGGCACCGGCGCGAGGCACTGGTCGGCGTGCAGGGCTCGCGGTTGGTGGCCATCATCAGCGGTGACGTCGCCACGCCGGCCGCGCTCACCGACCTGGCCGCCTGTTTCGGCGCCGGGCCGGTGGTGGTGGGACCGCCGGCGGCATCGATGGGTGCGGCGCACCGCAGCGCAGTGGAGGCGATGGCAGGGCTCCGCGCCGTCCCGGCGTGGCCGGGTGCACCGCGTCCGGTGCTCAGCTCCGAGCTGCTCGCCGAGCGGGTACTCGACGGCGATCCGTACGCCGAACGGGCGTTGCTGGACAACGTGGTGCGACCGCTAATGGAGGCGGGTGGGGCGCTGACCGTCACCCTGGACGCCTACCTGGAGGCGGGGGGCGCGGTGCAAAGCTGCGCGCGGGCACTGTTCGTCCACGCCAACACAGTGCGCTACCGGTTGCGCCGGGTTGCCGAGGTGACTGGGCTGGAGCCCAGCGACGCCAGAGACGCCTACGCCCTGCGGATCGCCTGCGCGATGGGCCGCCTCGCCGCGGCCAGAGGTACCGCCTGAGAACGCTGGGGCCCCTCCCCGGATCCGCGCTGCTCAGCGCCGTCGTTTAGATGAAGTGCACAAATCTCGGCGGCAGACTTGGTCGGGGTGCACACCGACGACACCCCCGCTGGGCGTGTTGCCTGGAGTGGTGATCGCATTCCTCGCCCCCGGGCAGGGCTCCCAGTCCCCCGGCATGCTGACGACCTGGCTGGAGCTGCCGGCGACCGCGGAACTGATCGCCGGCTGGTCAGATGTCACCGGGCTGGACCTGCGGCGTCTGGGAACCAGCGCGGACGCCCAGGAGATCACCGACACTTCGGTTACCCAGCCGCTTGTGGTGGCCCTGGCGCTGGTGGCCCACGACCAATTGCAGCGCACTGCCACCATCCCCCCCGACGCGATCGCCGCCGGGCACTCGGTCGGTGAGCTGGCCGCGGCCGTCGTCGCCGGGGTGCTCAGCGCGGACGATGCCGTGGACCTGGCCGGCGTGCGGGGCGCGGCAATGAGCGCGGCCTGCGCCGCGGAACCCACCGGCATGTCCGCCGTCCTCGGCGGTGACCCCGATCAGGTCCTGGCCCGGCTCGGCGAACTTGGCCTGGATCCGGCGAACCGCAACGGGGCAGGGCAGATCGTCGCCGCCGGCGCCCGGGCGGCACTGGCCGAACTCGCCGAGCAGCCACCAACGCGCGCCAGGGTCATTCCGCTGGCCGTCGCCGGCGCGTTCCACACCGCCTACATGGCCCCAGCGCAGCAGGCGGTGGCGGCGCGGGCTGCACAGATCCCGGTCGCCGACCCGATACGCCCGCTGCTGTCCAACGCCGACGGCGCGATGGTCACCGACGGAGCCGAGGTGCTGCGCCGCATCGTCGAGCAGATCACCCGGCCGGTGCGGTGGGACCTGTGCACCGAGGCGCTGCGGACCGCCGGGGTGAGCGCGGTGGTCGAGCTGCCGCCCGCCGGCACCCTGGTCGGGTTGGCCCGCCGGGAGCTGAAAGGCACCGCGACCTTCGCCCTCCGCGGCCCAGCCGATCTGGGTGCGCTGGCCGACTACACCGCCGGAGTACCACGGTGAGCCGCCCGCTGACGCTGCCACCCTCCCGCGCCGGGGCACGCCTGCTCGGCACCGGTTCTTACCTGCCTGAGCGGGTGGTGACCAACCACGAGCTGGCTGCGACAATGAACACCGACGACCAGTGGATCCGCGACCGGGTGGGCATCGTCAGCCGCCGCATCGCCCGTTCCGACGAGTCCCTGGTGGAGATGGCTGCGGCCGCGGGGCACGCGGCCATCACCGACGCGCAGCTGGCGCCCGGTGACGTCGACGCTCTCATCCTCGCCACCTGCACGCCGCCCAGCCCCATCCCCAACATCGCCGCCCAGGTCGCCACCGCCCTGCGCACCGGTGACATCGCGGCATTCGACCTGAACACCGCGTGCGCGGGCTTCAGCTACTCCATCGCCGTCGCCGCCGACCTGGTGCGCGCGGGTACCGCGAGGAACGTGCTGGTCGTGGGTGCGGAGAAGTTCAGCGACTGGATCGACCCGACCGACCGCTCCACCGCGATCATCTTCGCCGACGGTGCCGGCGCGGCCGTCGTCGGCGCGGCGGACGCCGAGCACGGACCGACGATCGGCCCGGTCGCCTGGGGCAGCTCCGGGGACCAGTACGACGCGATCGTCATCCCCGACCGCAGCTCCTTCCTGCACCAGGAGGGCCAGGCCGTGTTCCGGTGGGCCACCACCAAGGTGGCCCCGGTCGCGTTGCGGGCGGTAGAGCTGGCCGGTCTGGCGCCCGCAGACGTCGACATCCTGGTGCCGCACCAGGCGAACCTGCGCATCCTCGAGTCGTTGGCCAGGGCGTTGCGCAAGGCCGGTGCACGGGAAGACATGCTGCTGGCCCGCGACATCGTGCACACCGGCAACACCTCGGCGGCGTCGATCCCGGTGGCGCTGGACCACCTGCGCAGCAGCGGTGCGGCCCGTAGTGGCCAGCTGGCACTGCTGGTCGGCTTCGGTGCCGGCCTGTCCTTCGCCGCCCAAGCGGTCCGACTGCCATGATTTGCCACCGGTCGACAACCACGACCGTCACCTGAGAAGAAGGAGCACACCTGTGAGCAACGACGAGATCACCACCGGATTCGCAGAGATCATCGAGGAGGTCGTCGGTATCGAGGCAGCCGACGTGACGCCGGAGAAGTCCTTCGTCGATGACCTGGACATCGACTCGCTGTCCATGGTGGAGATCGCGGTGCAGACCGAGGACCGGTTCGGCGTCAAGATCCCCGACGAGGAACTCGCCAACCTCAAGACCGTCGGTGATGCGGTGGACTACATCGCCAAGAACCAGTGACCCCCAGTACGACCAGTGCCGACGCCGCGGGGTCGGCACCGGGACCCGGAGTCGTAGTCACCGGGTTCGGTGCCACCACCCCGCTGGGCGGTGACGTCGCCTCCACCTGGGAGGGTCTGCTCGCCGGGCGCAGCGGCGTTGCGGTGCTGGAGCAGGACTGGGTGGCTCGCTACGACCTGCCGGTGCGGATCGCCGCCGAACTCGCCGTGGAGCCGACCGAACACCTCACCCGGGTACAGGCCCGGCGCCTGGACCGCAGCGAGCAGGTTGCCCTGATCGCCGCCCGGCAGGCGTGGGCGCACGCCGGACACCCCGAGGTCGACCCGGAACGGCTCGGGGTGGTGATCGGCACCGGGGTGGGGGGTGCGGTCGCGCTGCTCGACCAGGACGACATCCTGGAGACCGCCGGCCTGCGCAAGGTGTCGGTGATGACTATCCCGATGCTGATGCCTAACGGCCCGGCCGCCACCGTGGGCCTGGAGCTGGGTGCGCGCGCCGGGGTGCACGCCCCGACGTCGGCGTGCGCGTCCGGATCGGAGGCCATCGCCTGGGCCTATCGGATGATCGTCGCCGGTGACGCCGACGTGGTGGTGGCCGGCGGGGCGGAGGCCTGTATCACCGCGATCACCCTGGCCGGATTCTCCCAGATGCGGGCGATGAGTACCCGCAACGATGACCCGACGACGGCATCGCGACCGTTCGACGTCGACCGCGACGGATTCGTCATCGGGGAGGGCTCCGGGGTGGTGGTGTTGGAGCGCGAGGCGTACGCCGCAGCCCGCGGCGCCACGGTGCTGGGTCGCCTCGTCGGTGTCGGGATGTCCTCCGACGCCCACCACATCACCGCCTCGCCGGAGGACGGGGAGGGCCAGGCCCGGGCTATGTGCACCGCGCTGCGCCGAGCCGGGATCACCGGCGCCGAGGTGGGCCACGTCAACGCCCACGCGACGTCCACCCCGATCGGTGACGCCGCCGAGTTCGCCTCGATCACCCGGGCGATCGGCGACCACCCGGTGGTGACGGCACCGAAGTCGACGATGGGCCACACCCTGGGTGCAGCCGGGGCGATCGAGTCGATCATCACGATGCTGTCGCTGAGCGAGGGCGTGATCCCCCCGACCGCGAACCTAACGCACCAGGATCCCCGGGTCCGCCTCGACGTCGTCACCGGCGAGCCCCGACGCGTCCAGGTCGACCTCGCGGTGAACAACTCCTTCGGCTTCGGCGGGCACAACGTGGCGCTCGCGTTCGCCCGCGTCTGAATCCGGCCAGCTTCGATCCGCCCCTTCTCGCGAGGAACCGCCATGACCGCTCTGGACACCCGCCCGCACCAGGCTCCGGATTCGGCCGAAGCAGTCGACCCGCGCGACCCGTTGCGCCGGCTGGAGCAGCTGCTCGACCTGGGGTCCGTGTCCCTCCTGCGCCCGCGGGACACCTCCGGCGTGCTCGCCGCCCGCGGCACGATCGACGGTGCCAAGGTGGTGGCCTACTGCACTGACGCCACCCGGATGGGCGGGGCAATGGGGTCGGAGGGCTGCCAACACATCGTGGCGGCCATCGAGACGGCCAGCAAGCTGCGATGCCCGGTCATCGGGCTGTGGCATTCCGGGGGCGCCCGGCTCGCCGAGGGGGTCGAGGCCCTGGACGCCGTGGGGCTGGTGTTCGCCGCGATGGTGCGGGCATCCGGGCGGGTGCCGCAGATCTCCGTGGTGCTCGGGCCGGCGGCGGGCGGCGCAGCGTACGGACCGGCACTGACCGACCTAGTGATCATGTCCCCGGAGGGCAGGGTGTTCGTCACCGGCCCCGACGTGGTGCGCAGCGTCACCGGGGAGCAGGTGGATATGGCGGCATTGGGTGGGCCCGAGGCGCACGGCAAGAAGTCCGGTGTGGTGCACGTGGTCGCCGACAGCGAGGCCGACGCGCTGGCGCGAGCCCGCCGATTCGCCGACTTGTTTGCCCGCCCCGGGATGTTCGACATGAACCGGGCCGCGACCGAGCAGACCGACCTGCAGGCACTGCTGCCCGAGCAGAAGCAGCGCGCCTACGACATCCATCCGGTGATCCGGGAACTGCTGGACACCGACCACGACCTGCAGGGCCTGGCGGTATCGACGTTCGAGGAACTGCAGGCCCGGTGGGCACCGAACGTTACCGTCGGCCTGGGACGCCTGGCCGGGCGCACGGTCGGAGTGGTCGCGAACAACCCGCTGCGCCTGGGCGGGTGCCTGAACTCCGAGAGCGCGGAGAAGGCGTCGCGGTTCGTGCGCATGTGCGACGCGTTCGGGGTGCCACTGGTGGTACTGGTCGACGTACCCGGCTACCTGCCAGGGGTCGGGCAGGAATGGGACGGGGTGGTGCGCCGCGGCGCGAAGCTGCTGCACGCCTTCGCCGAGGCGATCGTGCCGCGGGTGACGCTGGTGACCCGCAAGTCCTACGGCGGGGCCTATATCGCGATGAACGCCAAGTGCCTGGGTGCGACAACGGTGTTCGCCTGGCCGGGCGCGGAGGTAGCCGTGATGGGCGCGAAGGCGGCGGTGGGCATCCTGCACCGCAGGGCGTTGGCCGCTGCTGACGAGGACGCCAGGGAGGCCCTGCATGTGCGGTTGGCCGAGCAGCACGAACGCATCGCCGGCGGGGTGAACCGCGCCCTGGCCCTCGGGGTGGTGGATGAGGTGATCGACCCGGCCGATACCCGCCGGCGGATCACCGAGGCGCTGGCGTCGGCGCCAGCCGGTCGGGGTGCGCACGGCAACATCCCGCTTTAGCGCGCCACCCCCGCGGCGCGCCCATCCCGCTGTAGCGCGCCACCCCGCGCGCAGATAGCGGGCTATTTGCCCCGAAACGCCCCCCTGAACCGCAAATAGCCCGCTATTTGCGGGCTATGCGGGCTATGCGGGACTCAGCCGACACTGCGGTGCAGCCAGGTGACCTCGCACCCGTCACCGCCGCTGCGAAAGGGTTCCAACGCCTCGTCCCATGCCGTGCCCAAGGCGCTGTCCAGCTCGGCGGCCAGCCGCGCGGAATCCGGGCCTGCCCGCAGCATCGCTCGCAACCGCTGCTCCCCGAGCATCACGTCGCCGTTGGCGCTGGTACTGGCCCGCCACAGGCCGAGCCCGGGGACGTGGCTGAACCGCTCGCCGTCCACCCCATCGCTGGGATCCTCGGTGACCTCGAAGCGCAGCACTGGCCACGCCCGGAGCGCGGCCGCCAGGCGCGCCCCGGTGCCGACCGGGCCCACCCAGGAACACCCCGCCCGCAGCTGCCCGGGCGCGCAGGGTTGCGCCGTCCACCGCAGACCTGATTCAGCCCCGAGGGTGCCCGCCAGAGCCCACTCCACGTGCGGGCACACCGCAGCAGGGGACGAGTGCACGTACAGCACTCCCGTCGTCCCGGTTGCGCACTGCTCTGCAACGCCCACCATTCACCTCCAGCTCGACGAGGGACGTCTTCCCCAACGACCTCGTGAAGCGGTGACGGCATGCTGCGTATGACGACAGTGTGCCCTGTGGGACGCCTGATGCGCCAGTGCACGGCTCTCGTCGTTCGGGCCGCTCGAAAGTAAAAGTCGTCAGGAGGTGGGGGCCGCGCTGAGGGGGGCTGACGTAGTTGGAGATACCGATGTCGCGACGAAGCCGAGGTGCTTGCGGACCCCGACGAGGGGACCGGAGCCGACGTGGTAGCCGGAGCCGAGGTCGGTGTCGAAGCTGAGCTGGGTGAGAACGCTGAGCTGGGCGGCGGGGAGGTCGACGACGGCGAGTTGCCGGACGTGGGCAGTACCGACGGCGACGCGGGGTTGGAACCCGGGGCCGCCGTGGGCGCAGTACCCGGGGTCGGCGCTGGACCCATCAGGGCCGGCCGGCGGCAGCGGGTGGTGGGCTTGCGCGGGCTACGCAGAGGACCCATCACCATGACGAACACCCCCGGTACCACCGTCCCGCCGTGGCTCGCCCCGCACACCCACCAGCTCGCCGCCGAGCGGGTCGCTCAGCTCGTCGAGCAGCGCGCCTGGTTCACCGGCGGCAGCCTCACCGAGGACCAGCTCCGCGGACCACAAACGCCGTAATGCTGTCGAGCCAGTGCTGGGCGTCAACTCGTCGCGCAACGTGTCGCGCATGCTTTCGGTATTGCTCGTCGCGGTAGGGCCCTCGCCACTGGCCGTCAGGGCGCCGTTGGATGCTCGCCATCGGACTTCTCCTTATCGTCCTCCACGGAGGAATAGATCGACGTCACGTCCGCCGCTAGCTGAAATGCCAACTTTGACAGAGCCTCGGCCTCGGCCATTGAGTCTGCAGGTACATGTGAATCGCTGTGAAGCGCCCATGTTGTCGCTGCAAGTTTGGCCATCCGCCGAGTAGCCCAGTCGAAGTAGGCTTGTTTATCCCGCGGCCTTTCGAATTCGTCGTCCTCCAGTAGATCACTGACAGACGGATTTCGTTCTAGCACACGACCAGCCCGCTGAAACCCTCGCAGCATCCATACAATGTTGGACCGTCCAGATCTCATGGCGCGATTGGCCATATCTCGTGCGGCTCGAAATTCCTCGACATCGGTCATGCCGCTGCGAAGGAAGTCTTCGAGTTCAACGCCGAACGCTCGAGAAATGACGTGTGCCTCGCCCAGGCGCACAGCGCGGACGCCCTTCTCGATCCGCGAAATCGCTGAGGCGTCCAGCGACAGCCCATGTTCGGCTAGGACTGATACGAACGCTCCTTGAGTGAGGCCGGAATCAAGTCGGTACTCCCGCACCCTGCTGCCGAACCTCTCCTCGAAGCTCTGGATCGTTTCGCCCGTCTCATGCATCTTCCACACGATAGTGCTTGACGAGCACGGATGGAAGGTGGAGCATCTGTGCTGTGCGAGCATGTCGATGAGGGAGCCGCATGACACTGTTGAGTACGAGAGAGGCCGCGGGGCGGATCGGTGTGCCAGAAGCGACGTTGCGCTACTGGCGTCACCGCAACCAGGGGGAGGGGCCACCGTCCTTCCGCCTTGGGCCG
>JAABUP010002901.1_pt1 | contig 31657 bp, 43 predicted proteins | sample 5559201 | NCBI WGS metagenome assembly JAABUP01 (sample SAMN10711887, study PRJNA513373) | rock metagenome | isolation source: Antarctica rocks | place: Antarctica
ATCTCTGTGTGTGTGTGTGTGTGTGTGTGTGTGTGTGTGTGTGTGTGTGTGTGTGTGTGTGTGTGTGTGTGTGTGTGTGTGTGTGTGTGTGTGTGTGTGTTGCACATGGCACCTGAGACAGCTGACTTCACATTTGCAGCTCACACCACAGGTGGTAAGCTTCCCCAGGCAAGCTTGTCAGTCTGAGGCAAGCTGCCGTAGCACAATGACATCGCGCAGCAACGTGAGTTGCGCAACTGAGGCGCATTCATGATATGGAAAAAACAATTTCATTAGATGCCCCATGCATTATAAGCTGTTAGGGTGCTTGATGCTATTGAGCATACCTCAGCTCCCTCAGGTAAGGTTGCCATTTTGAGGCGTGCTTCTTTCACCTCCTTTCCAGTCTTGGCGTAGTGTGCCTGCATGAGCTTTACTGTTGGCTCATGCACCTTCAGCTGCACTCCTGCACTGCATACCAGCCACTTTGTCATCTGATGGCTCCATTGCACTGACATCAGATGAAGTGTAAAGCCAAACAACAATCTCTTGCATAACTGTGTTGTGCATAACTTTCATCGGGCTGATGCAAAACGATGGCAACATGCATGTGGCATGCGAAGTCTTGGACCACCGCATTCTATGCTGACGGTAAGGCAGACTTTGCGAATAAGCTACAAACAGATGCAGGTGCAGGCGCAGTGCGGCAATACAGCATTTTGGACTGTGTTGCATCTCAACAGATGCTATAGTCTGTTGACAGCATGCCAAGGCTGCGCCATCTGCGTTGCTGATCACAGGCAACTTTGCTCATTGCATCTGTGCCGCTCCTCATTTGCAGAAATCTCTGAGTGCATTGATCACATGACCTTACCGAAGGCTGATGCAAGAGCTTCATATGTGACATCATCATGGGTGGGCCCGATGCCTCCACTGCTGAAGATGACACCGTCTGGCCCAACTCGCTCCTTCAACCTGAGAACTGTCTGCTTGATGTCATCAATGTCATCTGGTATGTACTCAGCACGTACAAGGTCCACTCCCTGCCTGTATACCATGGGTGTAAGTTCTCAACAGGAGCAGCATAGAGGGTACGGCTTTGTAGCTCATGATACTGTGTAGCGTGATGCTGATGGTTGGTCTCGCAGGACTTGTGTGTCTTTAAGCCCAGAAAGGACATATGCATGACAAGACTTGTCTACACACAGCAAGGCTGATGAAGGGCAAGGGCTCACTTGTACAGCAGCTGGGCCAGCCAAGGTGTGTTTGTGTCTGTAATAGAGCCAGACAGGATCTCATTTCCAATGATGAGGGCAGCAGCCTTTGATGGTCCTGCTTGCTGTGTTGAGCTGGCAGCCAGGACTGTATATAGTCTTGGCGAAATTCTTGCACTACTTCTCATCTGAACAGGAATCTTGACTCAAATTGTCTATATGAGAGGTTCGCAGGTGGCAAATATCAGCATATTCAGCAAGCTCACCAGTGATGTCTGAAAGCATGGCAGCCGTGTCAGGGGGGCACAGCGCCACGCTAGCATGTTTGTTACTTTGCTAGGATCAGACTAAGCTAAGCTAACTATTTGAGGCCCGTTGAGTGCAAGCTTGTATCAAAAGCACGGGATCGCAAGCGTCTCAAGCGGCATGTGTTTGCTTTGACAGACTCATCACTGGCTGCCGAGTGACGCACTCACAGGCTTGTTGCGCCAACAGGCTCTGTACTACTTTGGTTGTCCGACCCCTCATCTGGCTCAAACATGCAAGCGCACCGCACCGGCACAGGCGACTCGTTCATGCATGCAGCGTTGACCAGCCAGGATCTCGAGACTCAAACTGCTGTACGCATGCATGCATATGTGATCGTCAATCTGACATGATACTGCCATTATCTTGATGCAGCAGTCTGTTGGTCGCTGTCCTGGACTGGTATCAGGAGGCAGGCCTATGGTCAGCTGCAGCTCAGCACACACGCATGCCGAGGGTAAAGCCAAGGTATGGAAACTTGCCAGGACTGGCAACATAGCTGGACTTACCTTACAGGAAGATGTTGTACCCAGTGCAAAAGCAGGGCAAGCAATTGTAGCAATCAAGGCGGTGAGTGCTAGCTTGCTTTTGGTTGCAGCTAGCTGAGCGTAGGACAAGCCAAAGCCACTGCTGCAATGCAGATTGGCATCAACTTTGCAGACGTCTTCACATGCTTAGGTCTCTACCAAGCTGCACCAAAAGAGAACGTGATACCAGGTCTTGAGGTACTGACAACACAGCACTAAGTTACCTGCCTGTTGCACAATCTGATGCTTCTGTTCTCCTCAATCCCGCCATGCACTGGTAGTTGATCCCGTGCCAAAATATTTTGTAGCTAGTTTGCAGGTGTGATCACAGACTTGGGACCAGATTCCAACAGTAGCCATGAAACACATCGTCAACCAGCAAACAGCAAATCTCATTCAGGGCATGGCATCCCCAAGACTGAGCTGCAGATTGGGGATCGGGTTTTGGGGGCTTGCAGATTTGGCAGCTATGCGACTTGCCTGAATGTTCCAACACAGCAGGTGCATCACATAGCTGCACGCAGTCAATGCAAAAGGTCTTCAACGGCACATGGTCATGAATGATCTTCTGTCCATTTCCCCTTTGAACACTCCAGCGACTTTTCAATTGCTTCCCCTTTCAGCAGCAGCCCTGATTGTATCGTGCTTGACTGTGTCATGCACTTCACATATCTTGTAACAGCTCACATTGCAGATCTGTACCCGATCAAAAGGTTGTGGTTGCAGCTGTTGAAGATGCCCGAAGGATGGTCTTTTGTGCAAGGTGCCGCATTCCTGGTGCAGAGCCTCACAGCTTATTATGGTCTTAAGAGCCTTGGGGACATCAAGGCACAGCTCCTTCATCTTTTGACATCTTTACACATGGCCATCATCACAATCAGCAGAGACATGCAATGTTTGTGATAGTATGCATATGCGCATGCGTCACCAATGTAGTGTATAAGCACTGCCATACAATGCATGATAAGGAAGCCTGCTTCACACACATGCGCATAGATACGTCAGTACACATCAGAGTCAGCTGCATGTAACATACACCACTACCTACCTGTCGTTACCTACAGGAAAGCCATATGGCATGGTGAATGCAGGCAGACAATGTCATCACCACAAACTTGACTCGTCACACAAGGCATTTATGCAGCACATCACCACTGCTAGACAGTCGTTACACCTGCTGCCCTCTGGCAGCATGTGCACAGCTGTCATAACAGCTTTGTCCTGTCATTGCATGTTAATGAAGTTGTTGACAAGGTACAGATGCCAGTTGCTGTTCTGATGTGCAGGACGGAAGCTGTGTACTGGTCCACTCGGCAGCAGGCGGCTGTGGCATGAATGCATTGGCAATATGCTTAGCTGTAGGAGCAACTCCAGTGGGCACTGTTGGCAGCCCGGACAAGGTCAGTGCATCTGTCTTGGATAGTTCACACTGCTTTGCTAGTGCCTTATACAGCTGCTTACCTCCAACATCTGATGTATAGTATATGGTTCATATGCTGTATGGTGCATATGCGTATGTGGTAACTCATACTGTTCGTGTAGTGTATGTATACGCTCATGGTATATACAAAGTGATGACTAACTACACACAACAAAGGCTGCGCATGATAGCTGACTGCAAATCAGTGCAGACAGTCAGCATGTATCGCTATTGAGCAGGCAGTCATCACCTCAGAATGCGCTTGCAAACATATGTTTGATTCTGGCATCCAATAAAGTTCATCCTTGCAGTCAGCCTCTCGAATGCTTTCTCATGCTATCTTACTAGCTGCACAGTCTGCCTTTCATCATCTGTGGTGAATACATGTTGTTTGCCTGCAAAGTTGCGATCCATACTACAGGTTCAGGTCATCCTGGATTGCTTCCCTGCGCTTCAGCCTGAACAGATCATTGTGCGGAACCTTGGCCAGTACACACAGCAGCTCCAGTCTGCTCTGCAGTCCGTCAGCAAGGAAGGCTTTGACATCGTATTGGACGCAGTCTCTGGAGAATACTTCCAGCCTAGCTATGATGCAATGGCCAGAGGGGGTCGCCATGTCATCTTTGGGGCTGCTAGTTGGACCCCCACAGGTAATACCATAATGCGACATATCATGACACACTATGACATACTATGACAGACTTTGACAAACTATGACATTCTATGACAGTCAGGCTGTCACCATGCAATCTTGCACTAGTGCAGTAGGTCTGTTATTACATGGCTTGGCAGGACCTGCAACAGGCGCTAGGGGACGGGAACAGGGGGGGGGAAGGGGCGATTTAGGGGGAAAGCCTTGGTGCAAGCCAATGCATCACTTGACTGTGCTTGCAAGGCCTTTCCTTGGCTCCTGCAATTTTGCAGACAATAGCTGTTAAGGAGATTGCTGCTACAAGGTCTTGCATTGAAGTCAGGTCCACATTATACATGTGGTGTGGAGTGCCTCTTCTGTTAGGAGTCTTGATGCTGCATTGATTCTGTGTTGCTCCTTGTCATCACCCTTCAAAATCAGTCATGTACACCTCTTCTTCACCTGTTATGATGACGATCAAACGTGCAGGTGATAAGCCTGGTTGGCTCAGGCTAGCTTGGCAATTTTTGCGGCGCCCTCGGCTTGACCCCATCAGCATGATTGGAGACAATAAGAGCATCATGGCGTTCAACCTCATCTGGATGTTTGACAAGGTATGCAAGTAATGTGAACTCACAACACACCCGTCTCCTTGTGCACTGTCTGAGTTGAAGGGCAGCATGTTTTCCAAGGGCAGTGACATGCACACCGACTGGCACATAGCAGCATCACAGCCTTGCATTGAGCAAATGCAAATGTTAGGGCATATTATGGCATGAGTATAGCACAATGCGTTTGATTGTTTTCCAGGCTCTAGAGCTTGCCAATTTAGCCACTGAGCTTCAAGAACTACATCTGCCACCCCCTCATGTGGGTGAGACATTCAGCTTTGATGATGCACCATCTGCCTTAAGGAGACTTCAAACTGGCAAAACTGTTGGCAAAGTTGTCCTGGAGGTGGGGGACAATTGTACAACAGGTTTATTGTAATTTCTTTGTCAATTGATACATTCAGCCAGGCAGAGTTCACTCTGCTGCAATGCGTTTGAGAGCAGTTGGATCGAAATAGTGCTATGCATACGCACTGTGAGTAAACCATGTCTATTACCACCGTCTAAAATCAGTGAGTGAGGTTGGCCATCAACTGTACTGGCGAGCCTGTGCGCAGCTAGCCACATAAATGCACAATAAAAAAAATGTCCAACTAGCTACAGCTATCTGTGACTCTGGGATTTCAGTGGCAATGTTTATCAGTTACAGTCAATGCCAACAGCGAGCTGATTGTGTTCTTGTGGTTGAAATAGTTCCAGTGCTGAACAAGCTGACAAGTCTGCTGATGCTGCTCTCACATCTGACGTGACACGGAGAAGCTGCAGTGCATTGTCTGGCACGATCACAACTCATTGTGGGGCTGTGCTGCAGCTGACACATCGTAGCGCTGCCTGTAGATTGGCTTCTTGCTGTCTCTGCAAAACACACTTTGAGTGTGCCAACCTGTCTGATTGTGGCAATGCCTGCCTGGACATGGCAAATTCGAAACAACAAAGTGTACAAACACTCTTACAGTGCCTGAAGCCTCAAGCATGCCCGTGCTTGGCACTTTGCATGTCAGTGTTCACATAATATCAACAAGGCACGGCGTGTGTCATTGACATGAGCTGGCAGCATATGGACACTAAATCAACAGCATATCCAGAGTCTGTTATTGCTCAGAGCAGCATGTATTATGGCATTGCATGGTTTCCCACCTGGGGTCAGGTGGTGGAGGAATCTGGGCGAGGATGCGCAGATGCTCCAGCCGCTGCTGCTCCTGCAGCTGGTGGGCATTACTCATGCAGCTGCTCCAGTCGACAGGCTGCCACTTGTCACCCATGATGCTCTTAACAGACTCCACATCAGCATCAGCAGTGCATGTGGGGCCGAAGTAGTCCATCATCTGTGCATGCTGCGTTGCGATGTCCTTCTGCCGCAAACACCTGTAACACAAATTGTGCTGCACTTTTGTACTACTGCCATTGGCATACATGTCAGGGGGAGTGCAACTCAGTGTGTACGAATTCCATGAAGCTGATAAAAGCTGATGGGCAGTCTCAAACACCAGCAAAGCAAGCGCCTCTACTCTGCAGTTGCACAGCCAAAGCAGGTGCGTCTTCAGAGGGTCCAGAGCAACAAGCAGAACTAGTAAGCAAGACAGTAACCTGACAGAAGCTGCAACAATGGCCAAGGGATGACAACAGCAATGCCCACCCAATTTCAGCAGAGACAGGCAGACCCTCTGATGAAAAGGAGGCAAGGCTGCCATCGTTGGACAACTGCAACGTGATCTGTTCCAGCCCTGCAGGATTGTCAAGCAGCTTCTGGGCAGCCTCCTGTTGACTTATGCAGCTTCCTCCACCTTCCCAAACATTGTTGGAATCATCCCAAACACCTTTGACCCGCGCACACCGCTGCAGGTGGAGAGACAGGACGCAAGTGGGCTAGCAAGTGTTTGACATTGAGTGCATTTACTGTACTTGCAACAGACATTTGAAGACATGCATATGGAGACATATATGTACAAAAACCCCCAGCATGCACTGTGAACATTGGGACTGGGTGTAACACTGGTAGAGTACTGGATGCAGTGCAAACAGCAGGTGATCATGCTGCAGTTTACTTAGCATGCATATCACAAAGCATTCATGATAGCAAACCAATCTGAAGCCACTCTCTCATGTCAACTTGATTGTTGCAACATCTGGACAATGTTAGCATCCTTGAAATCTGCACTGCTGCACCAAATTGGCTGCATTCATTGTCGCTTCCTAAAACAACGGTCCAGCCTCAACACAATGTGTGCATTGCGACTATGTATCTTCTCTACAGACACATGCCTTTTGATGGTTGAGAGAGCATTCACCTGCGGGCTGGGGCTATGGTCGTATAAGCACTTCTTTGTGACATGGTGTACAGTCCAATTGGAGTCGACAAGGTGCTGCGCTAGCACACCATCATAGTTTTCAGCAGGTAGTCCACAAGCCACCGGTGCAAGCTGGCTGAAGCGCTTGTTCTCCTGTATGAGGCGCGGCCAGTTCAGCACATTGGCTCCCAAGTCTGTATTGCACCAGCGAAGCCTGCATCAGGGTGTGCATTGTTTGCGATTTATACCAAATTAGTTGACTTCGTAAGCATATATATATATATATATATATATATATATATATAGGCAGCGCAGCGTCCACACTGATGCTTGCATTTGTTTTGTGCTAAGACAGAAAAGCATGGTGAAAATTGCTTGCAGATGGATAAGTTGTATGCCTGTGTTACAGAGTATGGAATGTCATACTATGGACTTGCAGACATGCACCAGCATATCATTGCTCGGCATAGATACTCACAGGTTCTGCTTGCAGGCTGGCTTCCCTGACTCTGCTGCAAATCTTTCACAGGGCTTTGCAGTGGGGCGCTGGTATCTGCTATAATAGTCCAGTGCCACAACATCAGCATCTGGATGGTGATCTAGCTCCTCAAACAATGTGCTGGAGTATTCATTGTCGCCATTAGTGATGACAACCCATTTTGTTGAGCACGGGCATGCTCTGACAGCTTCATCTGTTAGGTTGTACAGCATGCTGTGATATGTTGGCACCCATTGAGAGCCGCTGCGTGCAGCAAACTCTGGGCCAATCCACTCAGCAAACACCCAGACTCTGTCATCGTCCAGATTTTGCAGAATATGAGCAAGATCTGGAAAGGGACGACTGTCGAGAACTACCAAAACAGCTTCCCACCTGGACGCACACTCTACAACTGAGCTAACAGTCTCGGTAGACAGGGCTAAGAGTGAGTCCGCGTGCAATACAGGCTTGCCAGCAAGCACAGACGTAGCTGCACGCCTACTTCAGATTCTGTTGTCGTTGCAACGAAGAAATCAGCTTGTGCAGACCCGCCTGGCTGCCTCCACCGTGACCCCAATACGTTCTGATCACCACACATATCTCGGCCGAAGTGCTGGCACGAGCTGTATGGCACGTCAACAAAATCAGGATGCAGATGCATGCTTTGGCTGTCGGCGACCAGAACTGATAAGCGAAGCTGTTGGAGCTCTTGATCGCCGGCATGCCAAGAATTGCAAAGGATTACCATGGAAGAACGTCAATAAGCGGTCGAGCAACAGTTTGCGCACCAACCCGGATGAGGTTTGAGGGACTTCAGGGCTACCTGCCTGTCCGTTGAAAGGTGTACAGGCTGGGCTTCGCGCTTCCCTAATACGGTGAAGAGGTATGCTGAGCTCTGTGCTGAGCTTCAGAGGCCGATCCCGAAAATCCCAGACTAATTCCGGTCGTTAGGTCAACTCACGTGCAGTCACGGGCTGACCTGTAATCCTGCTTCTGATCTCATCGTCTTGATCTATACAGCGACATACAGCAACCCTGTGCGACGCAGAGCAACCCTGTGCGCGTTTTGAAGTCGGACTTACGGTCAGACCGCTGTGGTCGAACTTCCTCGGACACCTTGCGTAGACTCCGAAAACGACTAAGCATAGCTGACGCGGCACGCCGCAGTGAGCAATCCCTTCTAAACTGGTGATCCTAGCGCACGGCTTGCAACTTGTTCAAGCTTGTGAAACCAACGCCGGTTACCGGTGACGTGCCTCTGACCAAACGCCTGTCCACCTGAACTTGATCCTCTAGCAATATGGACTGGCTTTTGGGCTTATTGGCCCCGAGCCCTAGCCGTCAGGAGCTGCTTCCTGTCATTGAGGCACTCGCCGAAACCTTGTTGCCTGCTGAACCGGATCGAGCTGCCGCTGCGAAGAACAAGGGAAATACTGACTTGGCCAAATTTTACAGTATCAGTGGCAAGCAGCAGAGCGGCCAGATGCAAGAGGTGACCCGTGCAAACCAATGGAAATGTTGACACCAGAGGCAATGTATGCATGCTGCTGACACGTTTGATGTGATGCAGGTTATTGACAGAATTGAAAGAAATCTCACGCCAGAATCCAAGAAGGAGCTTTATTTGTATGTCCCTTTTCCATCATTGACACCAAAAAGCAACGACTTACTGTTTGCTTGATCACATGCAATCATGTATTGCATATTCTGCCACGAAGCAAGCTGTGGTGATATTACTTTTAGCATGATGTTTGAGTGGCAGCTCTGAAGCAAACCGATTCTTGCCTTTTTTTAACATTTAGCCAGCACTTACATTCTCACAGCCAACAGATGCATCTCTGCACCTCACCTCATCCACTCTCAGTCTTGAGTGGCCCCTACAGTTGTGCTGCATCCAGTACCGCAAACAGGACAGGCATGTCTGCATGCTGCAGGGTCCTAACACTGCTGACATGGCGCATTGGGTGTCTGCTTCTGTGTGGTGCCTCGGCGCTTGTGGGCTCCTTCCCCTTTGTCGCACCCTTTGCAGAGCTGCCTCTCACACAGCGCGAGATAGTGCTGCAAAGCTGGGCTACATCCAGCATTGCTTCCTTCCGCAAGGTCTATAGTCAATCCAAATTTGCTGTAGACACAACAGCATGCGGTATATTCAATGTGCACAATGCAGTATGGCTCAGAGTCTGTGATACAATTGCAGTATGCACTGCAAGGCAGGATGCAATAGCTCTGACCGAATGGCCACCAGGACTTTGCTTAGTATTCAACAGATGTGCCAGGCTGCTCATCAAAGGTTTGCAGCTGTCGTGTGACCATCAGCATGTCTTTCAGAATGACTGCACACATAGGCATGAGCAAGGTGATCTGATTCAGCGTATGATGCTGCAGGCCTTCACAGCGCTGAAGGGGCTGATCATGGCTGTTGTCCTGACCTCCTTGGATGACACCCATACCAACCCTCTATGGCCTGCCATGGGCTACCCTGGTAGCACGCCATTCTGGACTCATCGTCATCATGCATACATTGGGCTTCCATCAGCTTGATGGATGTCAACAATCACATGCACAGTGATAGCTGTCTACTTGAGTTGTTGCATGTGGCACAGTGTGACAGATGGATGCACAGACCTGTTGCAAATGCTTGTGTTTGTAAAGATGGGTGTTTCATCTCCTATGCTTCTGCTCACTGCTGACCAAGATAATGCACTGCATTCATTGCAGCACTCTGGGTGAAACTCAAGAGTGCTACTAACACTGTGTGTTTTCATCAGGCTTGGCAGCAGTTCCAGTTCAATTGCCCCAAGTGTTTGAAGCTGTTTGGACGTGCAGGGCCCAGTACAGTTGATCCTGCCAAGGTCAACCGAAAGACCATTGATGCTCACAAAGCCCTTCAGGCAGCACTACTGCCCCTGGGGAAGGCTCGGCAACAGGGCAGCAGCCCTGCTCAGCTGAGAGACATGGCTGCCGCCAAGGGCCTCCTGGTGCAAGATGTTCTCAGGGTATGCACACCTGCCTGCGTCATGTTCCCAGGCTCACTACTGCGCATCCAGGCTCAATCTGAATTGGTTGCTACTAGTTCTGCCATGCCATTGCTTCCTTGTCCTCGCCAATATGTCTTTGGCTCTTGCCCTGTCAGCGCACACCCCTTGGGTGCAACTTGGTGTCTGATGTGAGTAGATGTTGGCGCACAACTAGGTTCAGACACTTTAAAATAGTACCTAGCCACAGCTAGCACACCTGTATTAAACAAGAATAGCAATACATGAATACTAGTTGCTTCCTTTGGCTTTCTGATAGTGCCCACTATGATCTGGTCCTTCCCGTGTGCACTGTCTGCTGCCACTTTGGGTGTCTGACTTCATCATCCTAGCTTGCCAGCAGGATGTTGTGATCATCAAATTGTGACCATGCCTCAGGTGCAATGCATCACAACATAGTAGTCATGCTCCTCTCTGTGTAGCACCACCATTGCTACCACTTGGTGATCACCCAGTGAGCAGATACAAAGCACTGATTCATGGAATGACGCACTAACTCCATTATTGCCAGCATTGCCAGCATCACTAACTGCATGCCAGTCAGCAATGGTGTTTTTCTGTGACATCTGGCCGTATCCTTTCAGCCTGAGGGCAAGGAGCTGGAAGAAGAGGCGGGCGCTGGGCTGGTGGTGAAGTGTGACGCGGTGGTGGTGGGGTCAGGGGCGGGGGCGGGCCCCTGCGCTGCTCAACTGGCTGCAGCAGGCCTCAGGGTGGTCATTCTGGAGAAGGGAGACTTTACACCCAACCATGAGCTCTCGCTCCATGTATGCCCTCTGTCCTTTGGCTTTCAGTGTCCAGCATGCAGTTCCTCACCAAGTCAGCCCTGCATTGTGCCCTTCAATGTGCCCTTCAATGTGCCCTCAATGTGGGCAGTGTTACTCTGCGGCAGCCAGGACAGGCTCCACTTTTGCAATGCGCATGAGCACAATCACTGCATGAAGATGGTAGCTAGCTGGTTTGCACTCCTAGAATGCTTTCAGTGCATGATTGATGTATGTCCAAGCAGGGCTTTCTGGACACTGGACGTACTGCTGTGTATCAGTAACTGGCAAAGAGGCATGATGCGTGATGTGCTGTGTCTGAATGACTGATCAATGACTGTGAACACCATGAGCGGCGTCTACAAGAACAACTTTGCACTCACAACAGTAACAGCAGCAACAGGAGAGACTATAAGCAACAAGTGTCAAAGGCCAAGCGACGCAAGAAACAGTCTCACTGACAAAAGCAACTCCATCGTTCAAAGACTGCAGAAGCTAGGCAGGATTGTCATGATATGTTTTTTGTCAGTTTTTTCCAAAAAAACGTTCAAAAAAGTAAAAATACAGTACAGAGATTGGTAACGCTATTTTGAGCATTCAAGAAGGCAGCAACGCTGTGCGGAGGCTGACTTGTGAAGTGATGCAGGAGGGGGACGCTTTAGGCAGCATGTATGAGAAGGATGGTCTGCTGGCCACTGAAGATGGCAACATCTTCATGTGGGCTGGAGCCACAGTGGGGGGCGGCACCCGGGTCAACTGGTGACTCTCATATTTGTCAGCTCACATGCTGTGCCCTGTGTAAACAGGTTCATGAGCTTCAATTTGTTGTCACCTTAATATAAAAAGGTTGTGGAGAAGAAAAGAGACAAAATCCACTAAATATTGATCCACTGGATGCTTCATAGATGTCATCATCACTTGTCAAATGTAGCCAACCATACCAAACTGCTTGAAGTTTGAGCTTGGTGTTTTATATGTGTTGTGACTCAGTCTATTGTGATCTCTCGTGTATATACATTCTGCAACATGTTCTGGAGTCTAGCCTCAGGATGCTTGCATCACTTGCACCGAGTATGTTCATGCATCTGGCATGAGTGTACTCTGCAGCATTTACGTGTCAAGGCAGCTTTGCGCAAAAGTGTGCAAGCTGTCTTGTGTTCAAATGCTGACACTGACATTTCCTGGTCCAAAGGAGATGTCAGTGCTGCAACAGTTGCCACACGTTTTTGCACAAATGCTGTGGCACGATAGGTCAGACAGGCCTGGGACAAGCTGTTTGTACAATGACATGGTCAGCGTTGCATCAATTCTGGTGTCGATGCTTTGTGGTGTGCAAAAGATAGGCACATCAGCATCTGGCCTGCACATTGCACTTGTAGCATCTTAGCTGCATGCCAAAGCAATGACACAGCAAAGAAGTCCAAGCCCAGACAAGGTCTCGCATATCAGGACTTTAGGCCTAGACAGCACCCAAGGCCAGTGCACTGCATGAAGCAAAGGCTGAAATTTGTTGCACTGATGCACGCAAGCTCTGACCCATGGGTGTCAGGTCTTCAAATGTGGGTTTAGGGTTTTAAACCGCAACTGATGGCTGCTGTTTTGTTTCACATGTGTCATACTGTCACAGTGTCAGAGTGTGTCAATCAGTAGTGCCAAAACTCAGCACACTTGCCAATGGCAGCTGCATTGTTGCAGATGCATGTCAATCAGTAGTGCCAGACCTCGACATGTGTGCTAATGGCAGATGCATTGCTGCAGGTGCGTGTCATTCCGGACCCCAGAGCATGTGAGGAAGGAGTGGGCAGGTGAGCACGGCCTTCCAGTCTTCACTTCCGACACCTACACCCATGCCATGGATGCCATCTGCCAGCGCCTGGGCGTCAGTGAAGGTGTGCGTCCGGACACTCTGCTGTCTTTGCATAATAACAGATCCACTGGGATGATCCTGTAGATTTGCAGCAAGATCATGTAGAATTGCAGCAAGATCATGTACCGTTGCAGCAAGATCATGTAGAACTGCCATGTCTTGCATGCCTTTGCCAATATTTAAACTGGTTTTGTCTGGTTGACTTGATGCAAGCTGCCCTACTCAAGCGTAGGCATGCAGGCATTGCTCTGCTTCCCATCTAGCAGATTTATGGCAGCAATGAGCCCATTCAGGGGTTCTGCTTCTAACTGCCGTGTGTCCTTGCAGACTACCAGCACGGTAAGCAGGCTCAGAAGATGACAGATGGAATGAATCTGCTTGGACTGAAGACCGCCAACATGCCTAGGTAGCCCTCTGACCTCCACTTGCAACGACACCTGCTTGTCCACTTCTTCTGTCTGTGGTACTGAGCTACATATAAATGCTACTGCAGCATCAGTTTTTTGTCACCTACACGACATCAACTCTCTTCTGGGTCATCACAGATGCATGAGCATGGACAACATCTGGCTAGGCATCACAAACAGGATGTCATGCAAAACATCCCTCATTCTATGCTTGCTCATGCACTACAGTTCACCTGCTGCGGCCTTAGTGCAACCTGGCAAGACTTTGAATGTTCCGCTTCGCTTGATTCAGATTTCTCTATAGGCTTCTTGAAGCCTGCAGTCAGCACTTCAGTTTTGGTGGTATAGGAACTGTGTGAGCCATGACTGCGGCCACTGCTGCTTTGGCTGCCCTACTGGAGACAAGCAAGACATGACTACCACCTTCCTGGCAGATGCTGCCAGAAACAGCGCCAAGATTGTCACCGGCATCTATGCCGACCGTATCATCACTGCAGCAACGTCACCAGATTCCCTTTCCAACGGCCATGTCTTACATGACCTGACGAATGGTGTCAGCAGCCAAGGTGGGGACGCAGATTTGGATTCAAGTTCAAACCATGCTGCGCACGCTGAGCATGCCAGAGCACAGCAGGCAGAAGGGGTCGTTGCCTATGTTGGCACAGGCACGGACCGCATCAAATGTGTCTTCAAGGCGCCAATAGTTGTTTCCAGCGCGGGGAGTATCAACTCACCTGCACTTCTGCTTCGCTCTGGCATCACAGTGAACGGCAATGTTGGAAAGCACCTTCACTTGCACCCTGCTGCTGTGGCTCCTTCCATCTTCTCTGAGAAGGAGCATGGAAAGATCAACATGTGGGAGGGGCCAATGATGACGGCCTACAGTCCTGATGCCCCTGACTGGGAGGGGTCAGGCTATGGGCCCATGGTGTCAACCCCACCGGTATTCTCTCCCACCCCTGCTGGTCCTCTGCTGGTTAAGTAAGAGTTGCATGCAGCAAGCCTGGCTTGTGTTGTCTTGGACACCATGCATTCCCTCACTGCAAGAGTTGTGCACACATTATGCACACATTCGTTGATGCTTTCATAGCAGTTTCCATGCCAGACTCGAGTTTGTTGTCGGCTCTGTTACATATGCTGTTCCCTGTGCTCAAGGTGAGGTTACAACTGGCTCAACACCTCATAAATCTGTGCAGAAAAGCTTGGCACTAGCCGACAGATCATGGCTAGCAGGTGCAGCATGCGGTGTGCGTATGTGCATGTATGTTAGGCCATCTGTGCACATGCCAGACGCCACTCCTACCAGGAGATTGACCCTGTATGTGACATGCTCTTTCCCGTGGAGCCGCTTCATCCAAAGCTGTCTAGTGCAACGGTTGCATGACAACATCAAGGCAAATCTAGAGGATCACATCTTACTTGTGTAGCATTTTGTCAACCACAGTGTTGTATACATACAGTCTGCAGCTCAAGCTTTCTGCAGCATCAGTCTCTGTCCTCTGTCTGTGCAGGTACACCCAGGGCTGTTTTCAGCAGGGGCGCCTTGGCTGACTGGGGCTGCGTATAAGGACACTTTGGCCCACTACTCCAACACCGCCCTGCCCTGCACATACGTCAGGGACAAGGGGGAGGGCCGTGTGACCATTGACAAGCAGGGCTACCCCCGAGTGCACTACCAGATCTGCCCCTTTGACCAGAAGTCCCTCTGGAAGGTCATCACCTGCTCCCTTGTCCTCACTGCTGTGCTTGGCTCTGCAGTTTGGGGTCAAGCCTGTGTGACCTGCAAATTGGTCAGAGACTGTATGAGCTGCAAATTGATTTGCGACTGAGTGAGCTGCAGCTGGCTGCAAAGCATGTAGTCGACCTCTGAGTTCATTGTTCAAGATCATGCAATACTGAAAGATGCCTTCCCAGTATGCTGTTCAATACTTTGCACTTTTGTGATTGCCACCTGCCATGTTTCTCAAATCTTCAATGACATGCATTGTATATGACATGTAAGAGCAGTAGCACTTGGTTTGGGTATCTTGTGATGCCCTATATGAGACTCATCACTCATTGATGGATGTGCAGGGGCTAGAAATTGACATCAGAGCCATGGCAGCAGCAGGTGCTGAGAGTGTCAGCAATGGCGGCTGCTCACCAGATGACACACTGTACCTGATTGGGGACCCCGAAGAAGACCGCCCACGGGTCAACAAGTTCATCAACAAACTTCATGAGACAAGTAAGCCTGTTGGTGCTGTTGTGTGTTGTTTGCCAGATTGTTCAGGCCAAGCATCATACAGCCTTTCCATGCACCGTCACAACCAGTGCACAGATCATAACCAAGTTTCGTCAAGACAGGCAAGCTCTCTTGGCACAGCAGCAAAGGCAAACTTGTCATTGGTACGTTGTCGGTACATTCTGTCTGTGCGTAGCTGGGCAGCACCCTGCAGCCTACTACAAAGCGTGTCAGGCATGCGTGAATGAACGAAAGCAATAAACCATAAGCAGACAGGGGTAAGTCAGAAGAAGTGTTTGCAGAGTATGAGCCATACAGGCGCGCGCACTTGAGCATGCACCAGATGGGCAGCTGCCGCATGGGCTCCTCCCCTCCAAACTCTGTCACTGACGGCCAGGGTCACTGCTGGGATGTAGCAGGCCTGTATGTTGCTGATGCAAGCTGCTTCCCCACTGCTTCAGGTACGGTCACAAATATCTGGCTGATCCCTTCCCTTTGCCACTCACACAACAAACAATTGACAGTACGCCAGACATGTGCAGTTGCTCATGGTCAGTGGCACCACTTTTTGGCAGCAATATATGCCTGTATTAGCTCTGTGCTTCTGCTGACTTATGCAACATTGCTGCTATTATGCGGGCTAAAGCATGTCTTGACTGCAGCCTGGTGGGCTGGTGGCTCTGCACCTGAATAACACATGGCTGCTTTGCACATGCTGTTGAGCCTATCGTTTGCTGCACTTTCTCGTCAGGCATGGCTCACAACACATGCTGTTGCTGGTCGCTTTGACATTCATGGCTGTGCATACTTGAGTATATGGATGTTAAGGGGTATGTGGGTAGTGCAGGTGTGAATCCCATGATCACCACAGAGTCTATTGCTTACATGGTTGGCCAGGGTATGGCACGAAAATACAGGCACCTGGCTGGCAAGCGTCGAGGTCCTGTTGACATCAAATACGAAGAAGGAAAACAGTAAGACTGCACTGTTTCGACCAGCTGGTACAGCGGTCTGAGACGGTGTTGGCCTGTATTAAGGGCGTGTCTAAATACTCAGTGCCTTTACTTTGCTTTTCCTTTTGTTATGTACGTTCATCTGTACATACTTCAACACTTTTGCAGCACCAGTCTGGTTATGCTGAGGATGCGTAAGGTCTGTTTGATGTCCATGACCATATTCAGAACAATATTGAATTCACTGTGATGTGTGGCTGCTGCTGTTGCACAAAATTTCACATGTAAAGAAGCCACACATGCTGTGTCAGTCCATTGGCAATATGTAGTGTTCACCTGTGTTCTGCGGAATGGAGCTGGGCCAATTGCAACGGTGCTGAACAGCCCAACAGAGTTGGTAGCTTGTTGAAGTGATGCCTAACACTGTAAGTGCACACCACAGACGAAAACAAGTGTGGCTGAGTGTGCACACCACAGATGCACAATGCAGGCGACTGTCAACAGATACCAGCATCTCACGATAGGAGGATGCTCCTCTTTGACACCCAATTGTACATGGAGACTCTTACACACACTTCAAACAGCACCTGACAACTTAAACTAAAATACACCACCCTGACCAGAGAGTCCTTGGTTTGATGCGCCCTCTATTTGTCTGCCTGCTGTGTCGCCAGACTGGTTGCCAGTGTCACCAGCGCCAGTGCCGGCAACATCTTTGCGCTCCTGTCCACTCTTGCCTGCTGTGCCTCCTTCAATGCCTCCTGACATGCCACCTGTGTGCATGCAAGATTGCCACCTGATGAGTCTCCAGTGGTGCACTAACCTCTAGCATTTGTCGCAATCCCCAAAAGCATTGCCACAAATGATGACATGTACATGAGTGCACCATGCCAGTGACATTGTGTGCCTGTGCCAGGAAACACAACTGCCCAACTACTGTGGCATACATGAACAGCACTGTCAAAGAAACAATACCTGCACCACCGTCACCATACCCGCCAACTGTGGCTCCTCCTAGGGCACTGCCTCCTCCGCCCATAGTCCCTGCAATAGAGGTTACTGGCTGATCATATCAGATTAAGTGATCGAAACAGGCAATGCAGTCGCAAATGTCACACAACCTGCTGGACAAAGCGACATTGCGCACACCTGAGACACCTGCTGGAGATTGCGAGTGAGCTGGTGAAGGGTTTACACCAGTGTCACCGCCTGTGTTCTGGGCAACCTTCTCTGCAAAAGTCTGCAGTCATCCAAGGTTGCCGTGTCAGGCTAAATAACCAAAAAGCAAACGATACACGGCATTGTTCTCAAAGTACCAGCATCCTTGGGCAAGCGTTACAGCGATGTGCAGACAAATATTCCGTGGCGGCACTCGTGATGCATGTTCACGGCATGCAAAGTGCGAGAGGCAGACGTACCTGCTTGCCTGCCTCAGACATAGTGCTAGTTGTCGGTATGGAGGCTGTGAAGGAATCAGATTCACAAGCTCTCTTGTAAGCTTTGTACGGGCTGCTCGGGGTGCAGCACTGGTAAATCAGCTGAACAAGAGCTACGTCACCACAAACTCGACATGCAGAGCTAACTGGCTTAGGGTCTGCCCAGGGCACGCAAACTCTACGGTGAGTGGCTGTTGTTCAGGCAATTATTGTGCAGTACTGTTGCGATTTGACCCATGCCTTAGTGTTTTTGAGTTGGCACCGCTGTGCAGCCACAAAGTTGGTTGAAGACTTTGACCTGCCAGAGCCTGAAACATCTATTGGTATACAAACTAGGCATTGCCTAAAAGTGACATATTGCCTGCATGTGCTCAACAGTAGCCATGGGTCATCAACCCCTAATCGTCATTGCAAGAACGCATGTATCTGGTGCAGCCTGCAAAATGTATTAGCTGATGGCAAATTGACAGTATCACACCAATCACAGCTAGCATGGTTGTCATATGAATGCAGGCTGACATCCCAGCTGCCGCAGTCGCTTTGTTGCTACTGTTTTGGAACACAGGGGCATAGGCGCCGTGTGGATGGATTAGCAGCTTCACATTTTGGCTGCTTCTGATTGACAAGACATGTCTGGAAAGAGCCTAATGATGCGTCTACCACGTAGTTGGGAACATCATTGCCCAGCTCAACTGCACAGCCTTGCTCACATGGAAAATGCTTGGAGAGCTCCTCGCAGCTGTTGATGAACCAGAACTCATGCGAGTTGCATTCCATCTCCTGATTTCTGTAAGAAAATGTCACTGTTATATTCACAATTCCAGCAGACATGCCATGACATGCTTGGAATATGTAGAGTTTTCTTCTGATGGTCGTCAGTGCAGCTGTGTCTCTGGAAGTGCAACTGAAATTGCCTTGAGCTCACACTGCAAAGTATACATCCTGCAATGTGACTAGGTAATGCGATCACCATGAAGTTACCAAGCATCAAGCAGCCCATCCTCGTTCCATGGCACGGTCTTTTAATTTTGACATGTGTTTGACATCATTTGGGCATGCCCTTGCTCATGCCATAGAGAACCACACAATGGCCCTCGCGTACGCAGAAGCTGCACCAGGGCGTACCGGCATGCAGCGTAGCACGACTCATGCTGGGCAGCGGGCAAAGCCCTGAGGCCCTTCCTGGGCTTCATGCTATGCTGCTCAGGCAGCAGGGGACAGAATCGCTGGTCTGCCAGCAGCAACATGGCACCCTTCACAGGCAGCTTGGTCACAAAGTGATGGTGGCCTCGTGGAAATGGCCAAATGCCCAGCTTGCGGGCTGTTCTGGGGTACGACTCTGCCGTGTACAAGGCCAGGTATACCTGCATAGCAGTCAACAATCTGCATCACCACTGCCCAGCAGCAGCTTTGCAGGCTAGTAGCGCCACAGCACTTGCGATGTCAATGTGCCATGTGAGAAAGGGCCAGATGCGCGGGCTGGCAGATAGGGGGGCTTGGTGGTTTTGCTGTGTACAAGGCTAGGAGACCTGCATGCTCTAAGTGCAGTCAGGCAAACAGTTGACAGGATCTCATGCAGGGCTCAAGCAGCATACCACCTGCATGTGACAGAAGATCCAGCCTGAGCTGATCTGGTTTACAGACGCTTAGCTGCTGGTTATGTCTGCAAAAATTCAGCAACAGATGACACAAAGCCAACTTGGGTGTGGGCATGCAGTTAGTCACCAGCAGCTGACTAGTGCCCAAAGCTGGGACTGTTCAGAGAGACTTTGGTTGAATGCAAACATATTCCAAATGGACCTTTTGATGTAGTCGACTGCAGTATCAATGTCAAAACCTCTGCAGCGATGAGATGATTGCCCAGTGATTGGCGCAGCAGATGATGTGACCGCTTATTTAGCGGAAAGTCTGAAATCCAATTTAGCTATGCAATGGTCTAAGGTAAGGCAAGGAATGTGAAGTCATGCAAGCACAGACATGGACAGATAGGCTGGTCACCCCCTGCTACAAACCCCTGACGCCTACAAGCAAGAAGAAACCTAAATGTGAAGCCATATGACTATGCATGTGTGCCCTGGAATGTTCCCCTGGTGCATATGTGCCAAGAAGAAGTTGGAAATGTGCAGTCGTACGCTGACAAGAAGTTGTTCAATGTGCAGTCATATGACTATGTGTGTGCACAGAAAGGCTGACCTTGCCCTGGGACAAACTCCTGGTACCAATGGGCAGGCTCATCAGTTCTGCATCCTGTGACAGAGCCACCAACTGTTGCTCATACTCAGCCTCCAGCAGATAGGACAAATCTCCATAATCCGTGATCTGCAACAATCAAAACACTCAGCACGTACACGAACAGTATGCTTGTGAGATGGCAGAAACGGATAGTAGATCATGCCAGCGTGTTGAAACAAAACATGGACACTGCATACTGACACGCCCAACATTGATTGCTGCAACACCAGCCAAGTTGCAAAATGCATCAGGGGAGACGTCACAATGTAGCGAAGGGCTGATTTGAGATCGCAAAGAAGATGCTGCAAGTGTGAAGGGTACACTGCTCACGCACAACCTAGGCTGAGTGATATACCAGCTCTTGATTGAAGCTCATCTGAGTCAGGTACTGCTTGAAGACTTGGCTGTTCATGTTCACGCCCTTCTCCCCAATATTGTAGTTCCTGTTCACCTCGGGATACACACACTCTCGCCCTGCACACAAAGCCCGACCACTGAGCTACAGCAGCGTTGTCAGAAGCCTGCAAAGACTCATCAACTCAATGCATACAGCGTATTGCCATTGTGCACAGGACCACAGACAGTCAGACAGAACAGTGCTTCGACACCGGCGCTTTCCTGTGTGCGCGCCTGCCTCAAGGAATGCACAATTTGGCCTGTTGCAGCCAGCAGGTCTCTATAGCGCATTTGTCAACCACACTCTTACCATGTGTAGGATCTTTACATCGTTCGACCTAGGAAATGGTTGTAGCACAACAAAAAGGTATGATTGTGTATTCCAATGTTTCCATTATCAGCGTGATGCCAAAAGCATGATGTGGGGGTGTGTGTTGTGTTGATCAGAATGATGCACCTTTGGCAGTAGTGTTGAGGCGCATCCAGTGGTCCCAGCTCTGCTTGGGCCAGTGCGGCCCAATCTCCAGCCACAGCTCACGCCTCATCATCCACCCCAGCCCAGGGAAATATGACGTGCGCATCTGCACCCCATCCAGCCAGAGTCAGCCATAAGCCTGTTCACTCATACACCTCAATATCATTGATGCCTTCATTCATTTTTCGATATTTGTGCACTCACACATTTCCTTGATACGATTGTTCAAGGGTCAGCAAGGACCGCTTGACCAAAATGCAGTTGCACCATCAACGAGTGTCACAAAGATCTTGTAATAAATTGTGCAATGGGGGCACCACTTTAAGGACAGCCTTCGGTGCTCAGATGGGGAGCAGGACCCGTATGAATAACACTGCTGCTGATACAGCCTTATGCCCATGGCAGGGCACAACTGGTGAAATGGAGAAAAGCGTACAAATGAATCAATGCACTGGCAGCACAGACATGGCTGGGCCAGCTGCCATCCATTGAAAATTGTGTGCTTGGGCAGATGCATGCATCATGCACACAATGTCCCAACGCGTCCTCAAGCTTGACAGGTAATGGCAGTGCATTGCATAACACAGGTGCATGCTGCTGACTTTCACTGGGTCCTGTAAGCCTGGTTGCTGCATGGCAGACAGGTCTTGGTGCTGAGCCTTGCTACGCTGTCTGTCAAGTGACGCCTGTGACTTCATCAAAGTGATTTTATTGGCAATCTTGTGTTGTAACACACCATCTGCAACATGTCTAAAGAAGCGCCATGCACAAGGAGATGGCCTTGCAAGGGAAAATACCATGCGCATGGGGTCCCAGTCGAAGGTCTTCAGGCTGCTGCAGGCAACACCTACCGCTGCAGCAGCCCTGGCTCGAGCCTCGGGGTCAGAGACTGGAGCTGCTGATGGCTGATTGCTTGTCCTGCGTGTTATCAGGAACAGATTCACAAATATTTTCTGGGGCCCAGCCCCTACACTGTCTTCCTTTATTACCCTACATGATCCTAAAGTCATAGCTAGGTTTTGGAGGGAATGTTTTGAACATAGGAACACCCTGGTGGCGGCACAATCTGGACATACCCTTTAGTTTAGCTTAGAGTGCGTCAGCTATGAACAGTAGCGTTATCGCAAGTGCTCTAGAACCTTTAGGTGACTTTGTTTGACATTTCAGTCTATTGGTCAAGTGGTCATGGTTGGCCCCAACGACCTTTGAAATCTAATAAGTAAAAGAATGAATTAGCAAGTGTACCTGAAGTCATGCTTGTTGACAAGTTCAAGCGGGCATGACAGCGCACACATTGCTGTGTTTGATGGCAGAAGCGCCCACCCAGCCCTGTGGATACCGATTGAGCCACGTCTGTAGACACATTCGTCCTGTGTTGCACACTTTGTGGGCTGCTGTTGACTAGGTCCGCCTCAATAAGGTTTTGAGCATTGCATAAACCATCCAATCTTGAACACCCACATTATGAGTTTGAGTGTGGGCTAAAACATCAAGCTGTGCAGCGCAGACTAGGGACAGGCCTGTGGTTGCCTAGCTACTTGTGATGGTTACTAGGCATTGGCAACTCCTCTGCCCCGTGGTAGTGCACTGTCATCGATTAGCTCATGTGTCTTCAAAGTTGATCATGGGAAGGCTCTGTGTCGGCAATGCACATCTTACGCTTTGTGGTGCTGGTCAATTGACATGGACATCATCTGAGGCCCCTGACAGCCGAGATGACTGATTGGCTGCGCTTCACCTTTGACTCTGCTGGTCCCGTCACCAGACTTCCAAACGGCAGGCTTACAGTGTTCCTGGGGATCTTTACATAGACCCACACCCTACAGGCACCTGTGCACCAGTGCAAAGATCTGCAGAATCTGATGACTTTATGAAGTCATGAGCATTGAGTCATGAGCACTGAGTCATGAGCATAGCACTTCTAGCTCTCAAGCTGCCAGTGCACAGCCTATGTGGCACAAAGTCTTGCTTTGTATGCATCACAGTTTCTACCAATACTTCCTACTTCATTCATTTATGCACTCAAACATCAAATGCATGTCTTCCCTAAAATTTAGGTATGTGCAGCCTGAGTAGCTCCCAAGACCTTAGGGCTCTGTATGTACCAGGTCCTGGTTTGGCAGTCAGCATCCAGCAATAATTTGTGTTGACGTTGATGTGATGTGAATCAGACTGGAGGACTTCCACCGATTTTGCGACTATGACCAGGGCATATGCATCTGTTGCCCTCAGCCCCACAGAACATTATAACTTAGACAGCTTGTCATGAGTCATTTGCCCCAGATGTCCTAGCCAGCTGAGCCTTCTGAACCTCAGTACAAGGGTGCTTCCTTGTGCTGCCTGTCACTCTCAGCGCACAATGATGTCTTCCACTGCACACCTGACTGATGCTCTGTGCATGACACCACCTAACAGGGGTTTTGCTCCTGCCAGCCGTTTGGCATCCGAGTCTCTGCTGACAAAGCTTGAGATTGAGTTTGAGCCTGATGTGATTTGAAGGGTCAAAATGGACATGCTAGCTAGTGCCGTGCCCTTTTACATTTTCTTTATACAATGCTCACGGCGTAGCAAACGCCCCTTTTGCAGCCCTGCAACCATCAATGGTTATTCTCAAACACACATGCAGCCTGGTCTTCTGCATATCACTTTTAGTGCGCACTGGTTTCTGCCAATGCACACCTGACTGATGCTTTGAGCATGGCACCACCTGACAGAGTTCTTGCTTCTGTTGGCCATACAGCATCTGGAAGTTTACTGGCAAAGTCTGAGGATGAGTCTAAGCCTGATGGGGTTTGCAGGGTACGACTGAACATGCAGACTGACGCCGTGACTTTTTACAACTTTGTTTCCCATTTCCCATGGCGCTGTGGAAGCCAACAGGTCTCCATATCTGCTGCCATGGATGATGATTTATAGTTTGTCAAAGTCAGCAGTAGTGTCGCCCCTTCTGTCAGCCAGGTGGTCACACACAACATCTACAAGACCCACTGCCAGCTGGCAATCTTCGTCCTCTGTAGCCTTTATGACATTAGTTGTGAGACCCCATTGAAGGGAAACATGGTCTACTTCAAAATTGCAACCATTGAGATGCTTAGGCTCATCATCACACATAAGGTTTCAAGTGAGCCTTTGATATGCAGGATTTGTGCACTCTGTGAGGTGGCCGTCTATCAAACACTGTATCTTGACTCCAGGCTTGCACATGATTGGCAGTATCTGCATCCCAACAGTGCCAAGATGTGCACATCAAATAGATCAGAAGCTGCTGTAAATCTTTGCTTGAATTCCCTGTCCACCAAGTGCAGTTCTCACGTAGTTCCATCATGTGAGCTTGCAAACGTCCACAGTGTCAAAAGTCAGTACATCAAACAATATGCAGGCGGCATGAAACACAGCGCACCCAAGCACAGCCACTACACTGCTGGACATGTCCCAGGCAAATCTGCAGTCGACTGTACACGTGACTGCAGGCCTGCCTGGGACGTTACTGCAAAAGTACTGGGACAAAGCTTGCCAGGAGCTGTGATGGTGCATAGTGTCCCTGACTGCCATAGCTGCTTTCAACCATCACCCTGCAACCAGAGCAGCAACAATTTGCAGTGGGTATAGTGTGAGCAGCTAAGGACAACAGGGTGATGTTGTGGCAGTGCATTGCATGAGTCAGGCTCACACACTATTACCCTGTTGTCCTCACTATCTGAAGACACTGCAATGACCAGTGACGGGCCGTTCACAGGTTGGATAACTTTATTTGCGCAAAAGTGCACCAGTTCTTTGCCATCAGCAAGCTGGCGTTGTCTGCTATTGGACCACATGACTCTTAGAGATTCCCTATTGCTTCAAACCTTGAAAAGGGTATGAAACACTTGCAAATGCAGCCTACAGCGCTGCTGAGTTGATCATGACATCATGCAACAAAGCTTACTGCCAAATGATGATGCATTCATGCTATGCCTGAGAGAGTGCACAGATGCTCTTGCTGTTATTTCACACGCTTGGCAAAGCAGGGTGTTGCTGTGTTTAAGTGGACCAAGCTTGCTATACATGGTGAACATGTCTTTGGCTGCCTCCCATGCATTATGTTTCAAGATGGTGTGTTTGCTCTGCTGTCAGACGCAGAGGCTCACAATGGCTAGCTGATGTGTACACAGCATGTGATGCATCCCTTGGCTGACGCGCCTGACAGATTACGCTATCACCACGTTTCGGATGAGGTTGCACAAAATTGTCTATCCGCCGATGCTGTTTTGACACGGTGAGTAAGCCTTAGGCGTCCTTGCTGGCACAATGCAGTACTTTAGCGCTTGTATTGAGATACGATTGTTAGACTTAAACTTGAATCCTGCCATCATTGTTTGCGCCGTCAGCGTTTGTCAAATCGTGCTGATTTACAGCTTGTGCAAGTCTTCGTACGGCCGCTGCACCCACCTCTTGTGGGCTTTTGACATCCGCAATCCAAAACAGTTTCCGTCAACGCCCGTGATCTCAGCAAACTGTCATGGCTCACGAGCTGCCTCCCCCTGCTGTCATGCGCAGTCAGCGCAACATCAACTCCGGCAACGGTGCCACAAATGATGCTTTCGGTAACACCGATGAGTGGCAGCCAATTGACTACTGGTACAACAGAGTGTTGTCCAAGTCATCCCCAGCAGCCAATACTGCCAATCCCTCTGCGCTTGGCCTGATTGCTTTCGGATACACTACAGCGTTGTTGCAGGTTGGCTTCACCCGCTTTGCTCTTCTTGTTGTCCTCCGCATGCTATTGTGGTTATTTTAAGTGCGTCGCGTGGTTGAATGCATACCTGTAGGATCTTGTGCCCCGTGATAGGTAGCCTGATTTCATTATGCAAAACGCTTCAGGCACAACAAGCATAACTCAGATCATGAGCACCACGTTGTGAACCTTTGTGGCTGAAATTTCCTGTGACGTCGTGCCTCGTCTGTTGCAGGGCGCCAACACTGTGTGGACAGAGGCGTCCACTACCTACGTCACAATCGCCTTCGCCTTGTTCTTTGGAGGTTTGGTCCAGCTTCTGGCTGGCATGTGGGAGTTCAGGCGCAACAACATGTTTGCAGCCACAGCTTTGTCCAGCTACGGTGGTTTCTGGTTGAGCTATGGGATCTACGTCATTCTCACCAGTGGTGGAGTTATTCCAGAGAGCGGTGTTGAGGGTCTGCAGATGATGTTGAGTCTTTGGGGCATCTTGACCTTCTTTTTCTTCTTGTAAGCTCCTTTAGTCCTGGTGCAGGGCTATACCCTTGATATCTCACTGCAGTGCTTGTGATTCTGCATGCTAGGCAGCCCTGTACCTGCATATGCTTCAGTTGCCTTGTTGCTTATGCTCAGAGGTTCTGGTGAAATACAGGTGTACTATTGGGTTGAACGTGGGACTGATGGTTCTGTTCTTGTCCCTGGCTATCACCTTTTTCCTTCTAGCTGCTGGAGTCACCCACCACAGAGCAAACAAGGTATGTGCGTGGCAAGTTTGCCATGCTGCATCACTATTTTGATGCAATTGGCACATCTTTGTCATTTTCGTGCAGCTGTCTTCAAATCTACATCACTTCATGCATAGTTGTAGAGCTGATGAGTTTGTTATGGCAGGCTGGTGGATACTTTGGAATCTGGACTGCTGCGGTGGCCTGGTATATTGCATTTGCCGAGCTGCTCAATGAAGTCTGGTTCAGGGGCAGGGTAAGTTCAGCATCTCAGATGTCCGTGAGATTTTTGTTTTTGTGCTCATTTGATGGTGCAATGTGTGTAAACATCCCTCAGAGGTGTTTGCAATGTTGAGGTATTTCGTTAGCGTCATCCCTTGGAAAAATGTTTTGCAGAATTGTTGACAATAGCAAATTGTAACCAATCAGCTCAGCCTAAAGCCAACAGGGTCATTGTTGGTTGGAACCTGATTGTCTTTGTGATGCATGGGTTTGAAAGACGTTTGTTGATGCTGCAGGTTGTCATTCCTCTTGGCTCAGTCACATGGCCTAACAGGAGGCATGAGCAGTCTGTGCAAGGCAAGGGTGATGGAATGCCCAGCTCTCAGCGCTCTATTGGCAGTGCCCAGGGTCAGACTGTGGTCTAAGCTTCACCATAATTTTGATGCTGGCTCTTTGGTTGGTGTGTATGAGGGTTACAGCTGAGTGATTTGAAATGTGGTTCAGAATGTATCATATGCAACAGGCAGCTGTTTTGCATACACTTCGAGGGAACTTTGCTAAGTTTATTCTACTGAAGTCTCATCATCTTGGTGTGATGAAGCTGCCATACAGACTCTGCCATACATTTACAGTGACGGCATTTTTGGCTGTGACACAGATATGCAAGATGTGTCATCTGATTTTGGAACAACAGTACAAAGTATAATTCTGTGTGGCTGGTGTCTGCTTCTGCATTAGCCTTATGATCGCTCGCAAGCATCAATAAATAAGTTGTCATGTTGTCTCGTTTCAGGCCTGAAAAATCAGCTGCATTGCTGTCGGTACACCTTGTAACAAGTTCAGAAGAGTTTGTGTTGTACAGATTTCTCTCGTCTAATGTCAGCCGACTGTTGCAGCCTGACGTTGGCTAGTATGCCAGGGAAGATTTTTTTTGGTCAGTTTCTGCAATATCTGTGGTGTGCATTAGCAATGCTACAAATGGTGTGCATTAGCAATGCTACAAATGGTGTGCATTGGCAATGCTACAGATGGTGTGCATTAGCAATGCTACAGATGGTGTGCATTAGCAATGCTGCAGATGGTGTGCATTAGCAATGCTGCAGATGGTGTGCATTAGCAATGCTACAAATGGTGAACGCATATCGTATACCACGTTTGCATGTCTTCACCAAAGAGTTGCAGCCTACACAGCTTGTGGAGTTTGACGACTAAACGCAAGTGAAGCTGCAGGCGGTCAACAAAACTTTCAGCTATTCGTTTGCTCAGGCCCGGAACTTAATTCCTGCTACACGCAGCTAGCTCAGATCGACCCCAACCGGGTTGCCATCATGTGTGAGCAGCTTCACTCATACACACTGAAGCATAGCCCTGTGAGATGCAAGTCAATGCATTGTGCAGCTGAACGCAACCATACTTGAGTGTACAAGTTATCTGACATTGACTTGCAGCGGTCCAGGCATTTTTCTGCAAAACAGTTGAACCTAACCAACAGGTTGCATCCAGCAATTTGGGAAGCAGAACCCATCAATATCTAGTATGATCCAGGCCTGAAAAAAATCCTAATGCATTGGAGGTGTTGCAAAAACTAAACTAGCATTAGTCCCTCCAAATCCAAAAGAATTAGTCATGACCATGGCAGGCCCAGTGCAGAGCTGATGAGCTTTGCCTGCCACAATGTTTGCCAGAATCTCTGCATCAGGATTCATCAGGTTCACAGTGGGAGGAGCTGCTGCGCTTTTGAGAGCTAGAATAGCAAAGATTGCCTCAACCGATCCTGCAGCTCCCAGCAAATGCCCTGTAGCCCCTTTGGTGGATGACACTGCAACTTGCTCTTCTTTGTGCAGAGATTGATCCGTTGCACGCGCACCAAATACAGCTGCTATAGCTTTTTGTTCCACAGTGTCTCCCAAGGGAGTGGATGTTGCATGTGCATTGATGTAAGTGATGTCTTGAGGACAGGCTCCTGCAGCTTGCATTGCTCTTTGCATTGCTAGGCGGGCACCGATGCCATCAGGTGCTGGCTGTGTGATGTGGTTTGCATCACCTGACAAACCATACCCTCGAACCTGCAGCCAGATCAGGGCATGTCAAGTCCTAGCCATGCATGTGTATCACTGTACAGCTGTGTGTATGTCAAATGTGTGATGTTGTCTAGTTTGAGGGTGTGCCAATTGACATGAACCTTGCATCAAATCAGGTAAGAGAGCTGCACTGTGCAGTTGCTAAGCCACATATGCAGAGACTTTGCCATCCTGTCAAAAGCAACACTGCTTGATGTTGGATCCACTTTGCAGAAAAAAATGAGTCATCATTTTGAGCAATGGGTTGGAGTTGAGGGTTGTCGTTACAGTCCAGCAGATGTAGGAGTTTAGGAACTGTGGTTTCAGATTTGCTCAAAGCAATGCATCAAACCAGGTGAGGGTATCAATATTCATGCTTGGCAACGGTGCCATTGGAAAGCTTTGGTGAGAGCACAGAAAATGCATGCATGTGTACCTCAGCATATATATGAACCCTGCGTGCCATGGCATGTTGCATCTCCTCCAGCACAAGCACCCCTGCCCCCTCCCCAATCACAAACCCATCCCGGTCCCTGTCAAAAGGGCGGGAAGCCAGATGAGGGGCGTCATTGAACCTGGTTGAGAGGGCCTTCATGCGGCTGAAGCCTCCAATGGAAACTGCATCAATGCAGGACTCTGTGCCGCCACACACCATGACGTCTGCATCACCATGACGGATCATGCGGAACGCATCACCAACGCTGTGTGCTCCTGTTGTGCAAGCTGTGCTGGCTGCATGATTGGGACCTTGAAACCCATGATGGATGCTGACTGCACCAGCCGCCATATTGACCAGAATTTTGGGCACAAAGAAGGGGTTCAGGCGCCGCAGCTTGCCCTGCAAATCATGAGTCACTCAGCTCATCGTTCTTACCACCATCCTTGATCACTATTGGCGACTCAACTACAATCATCAGATCGTACAGTAAGCTTCCCATGATCAGCATGTGCAGCATTGACAACACAAGTGCCGTAGTTGTCCGTGCAACGGTTTGAAAGCTTTATGGACCTGCAGCATAGCTTTCAGGGCTCCAGTGTCGAGTTGCTTGCTTGCTTACTTGCACATGCACTCTTAGCTGTGCAGTTACTAACCAGAGCTCTGTACAGATGAGTTTGATGAGTCCAGTTTGACAATCAGGGATGCTGATGAATGTGGACACAGGATGCTGCCATCCTGACCAATTATAGATGGTGACAAGGAGCAAGGCAGCTCAGATAGTTGCACAGGTGGCTTGCGCATATCTTCACTGTGCAGTAGGCAATCTGGTGCTGATGAGCATACTCACAGCACTGTGTCACTGCAAATGACAGAAGGCTGGCCAGATGACAATATCTTGCAAAGCTGCTGAGACAAAAGCAGCAACGTACCAAATAGCATAGTTGCAAAGGTCGAGCAGGATCTACACTGCATGCTCAAAGCTTGCTCGGCATAAAAGCAGTGCTGATATGCATTTGCCCGAAGCACAGCTTGGAGCTGTGCTTCATGAGAAATACCCTTGCACGGTCAGATAAGGATAGTCACACAAGGTGTGCATTGCACCTGACTCAACAGAATTCCAGCTTCAGCAATATCCTGAGTGCTGCTCATGCCTGCCCCGATTGCTACACCAGTTGCAGCTTTGCCTGCTGGCAATTCTGGATGCCACTTTGCATCCTGCAATGCCTCTGATGCTGCACAACTGGCATAGGACACAAATCGAGCCTGTCTGCGCCTGTCTGCCTGGACTGTCCATGGTGCTAATTCCAGCTTGTCTTGAGGAACACATGCTGCAACTTTGGAAGCAAGATCAGCGTAGGATTGTCTGTGGCTCTGCAGAGATCACTTTGCATAACTGCTGAACCTTGCCACTTGGTCAGATTTCAAACAGCAGGGCTGTGCCTGATGACAGCCACTGGGAAAGGCTACCTCAGGCAGGTGATCTGGTGTAAGTTTGCTGACACCGGTCTCCCCAGCAAGCAAGCGCTGCCAAACACTGGCCACACCGACACCCAAAGGTGTTACCAGTCCTAGTCCAGTGACCACAACTCGCCGCAGGGGAAGGGATGGAGGGTCACCAAAAGGGTCACTGGCTGTATTGCTGGACGCGCTTCTGTATCCCCAGCAACAGGCGGTCTTAGTGAAAGCTATTGATCGGCTATTATGCTTCAGACAACTTAGCATCAGTCGTCAGCAGCAGCGTCGTTTGCCAGCAAAGACTCAAGTCTCGTGCCAGAAAGCCAGCATCAAAGCGATGCACGGTACGACATTCGGCATGGCCCAGAACCAGATGCTTGTCTTGAGACTTCTATTAACAACAAGTCGAAGCCTCAGCTTCAGCAGCAGCAGACGGATTTGAAAGGCTTATCCCGCGCTTCGAAGGGTTAGCAGGGCTGAGTCGGATTTCCCACAAACCCTGACGCCTCCCTCCCAGTGCTCTTTGAAGAAATTCGCTTGTTGCAAGTGCAGCTGCTTGACGCTGCGTGAGTCTTGCGTGGATCAGCAGGTCGAAGGGCAGGGTTTGAGGCTGGCGGTCTAAGGCTGTGGGCAGGCTTCTATTGTGTACGATCAAGGGGTGCAGGACGACGGGAAAGGGCGTTTAGGCGGCAACGATATGGGCGACGAGAATGGCGAGGACAGCAGTGTCATGCGCATTGGCAAGCGCTGCTATGTAGGCAACCTCGCCTGGAAGACATCCTGGCAAGACTTGAAAGACAAG
>JAABUP010002902.1_pt1 | contig 31645 bp, 42 predicted proteins | sample 5559201 | NCBI WGS metagenome assembly JAABUP01 (sample SAMN10711887, study PRJNA513373) | rock metagenome | isolation source: Antarctica rocks | place: Antarctica
ACCTGTGATCACGTTCATCTCTGTGCCTGCTAGACTTGTGACTCCTGTGATCTCTGGAAGAGGACCTGTGCCCATCCCTCCTGTCACGGTCTTCACCTCTGTCTCGCTCCTTGTCCCTATGCCTGTCTTTGGTGCTGTCCCGATCTCTGCTGCTTCTGTGCTCTCGATGCCGGCGCTCATCTGAGGACTTGCCTGGTGCAGCACTACCGTTAGCGTGCTCAGGCTTATCTGAGTCCTTACCTAGAAAATCGTACCTGCAGGTAAACATTCGATATGAAAGCACTGAAATCTAGCCGCAAAAGCTAGCAAAACACATCAACACTTACTCGTCAAATTCTGTTCCCATGACCGGCTTAAGCTCTGGTCGACTCCCGGATCAACGCTTTGTTGGTGACTCAAGCTGTGAGGGCAGCTTTTGCTTGCACTACTAACTCACAGGGTCCACAGCACAAGCTTGAGGCAACCAAGAGCTCCAGTAAGATGTTAAGGGTGCAGTCGAATTGATGTCGAAGCTACAGTAAGCTTGAGCAGCCTTTCCGAGGCCTTTCATTCTTCTTAGTCGTGTACATTCCATCAGACAGACTTGCTAAAGAAACCCTTTGTTGGTCATTAGGGCTTTTGCCAAATTAGGTCGGTGAGAGGCCTCGGCAACTCTCCCAACATTGTATCTGTGCTTGCGCTGCCACTATCGATCACTGGGGTCAAGCCACACCATATACTCATTGAAGCTGGTGCAGCGAGAAGACATGTCGGTATGTCTGCCTTCGCAAGCCACAGACGCGCGTTTGATCACCTACGCTAACATCTGGTGATGCTTGCAGGACGGTGACACTGCCGCAATTGCAGAGAAGCTCGATGATTTGCAAGGTACATGCAATATTTGAGTGCAGAGCACCCTGCATCGTGTGTGTTGTTTAAAAAGACAGCATTCCGGTTTGTTCTGGCAGCAACCTTTCGTGGTTGCAGTTGGGGAGGATGGTGACCTGCTAAATCTTGGCGAGAAAAAGAAAAAGAAGAAGAAAAAGCAAACAAGCGAAGTTGTGGTAAACATGACTACTCCCAGCAAACTTGCCTATTGCCAGGGCCAGGCTCCCAGAGCAGGCTCGTGAATGTTGAAAGTATGTGGGTTGCTGCAGGAAGATGCGTTTGCTGAGGCAACAGCAGGAGGAGCTGAAGAGGAAGAGGTCATACCAGAGCTTGGCTTGGACAAAAAGAAGAAGAAAAAGAAGAAGCGCGAGGTTAGCTGTCGTCGTGGCGGTCTTATATACCTGCTGCACAGCGTATTCAATGGCTTGCAAGCCCTTCAGTGACAGTGCATATTGCTGGACCTTGATCACCGTCAATGCTTTTCTGCAGGCTAGAGCCGACAGCGAGTTTGCAGCAGAAGCTGGTGCAGACATAGCTGATGGGGAAGAAGATGGGCAAGAAAACAAGCCCACTGGGCCTGCCTGGGAAGGCTCAGACAGAGATTACTCATATGAAGAGTTGCTAGGTATACTGCACACCACCATCAGCTGGTCCATGTACCTGTGCAGTGCCCAGATGTGCATGTTGATCTACATGCAGGCATCACAGATTGCACCAACTGCACACATGTGTCATGTACATCCTCAATAGCATTAAGCAGCCCTGAGAATATTATCCATAAAACGACATCCTCCAGAAATCCTGCTCACAGTGTACATACGGTGCAACCACTATGTATTCTTGTATGTTTGTGACTATTTACAGTCAATCCTTGTGCAGCGGCATTGAACATTGTGTCCACACAATGCGGTTGCTGAGAGCCCTGCAGGATACATTGTTGGATGAGAGCAGGACTCTCAGCAACTGCATTGTGCACATTGGCGTTGAGGACAGGACGCACAATACAGGTGTACTGTCACTATAATTTTGTGGTGATGTTAGCATCGACTTTCTTGTCCGTCAGCACTCTATCGGCCAGCACAAAAGATGATTGTTGTTTTGCAGCAAGTATGCATTGGTCTCAAAGAGTGCTTTGGATGCTGCAGACCGTGTGTTTGACATTCTGAAGGAGAACAACCCAGAGCTGACGGGTGAGAAGCGCAGGACCATCATGAAGCCACCTCAGGTATGCTTGTCCGGCTGACATTAGGCTTGACACATGACCCTGCATCTTCTGCCCTTCCTCTTTCATACATCTGATCAGATGCTACATCACACTCAAAGATCATGTCCGTGGCAGCAGTAACGTCAGAGCAGCCTCCGTCTACCAGGGGTTACAAGTTTGCATGGCCCACTCCTCCCTCTTGGCATTGGGCTTTCAATCACACGACACATGTCCACAATGTTTTTGGTCTGCGCAAAACAAATGCTTTTGTGTGTAGGTGGCGCGTGAAGGAACAAAGAAGACTGTGTTCACCAACTACATGGAGCTGTGCAAGGCCATGAACAGGCAGCCAGAGCATGTGCAGCTCTTCCTGCTGGCTGAGCTGGGTACCAGCGGCTCCCTGGATGGACAAAGCAGACTCATTGTCAAGGGCCGCTTTCAGCCCAAAGCCTTTGAGGGAGTGCTTAGGCGCTACGTCAACGAGTGTGTCTTCATTTCTCTACAGACTTGTCAGAAATGCCACTTCACTATGTACAGTAATCTGGCGCCTCTGTGTTGGTCTTCTACAGCTTGTCTTCTACAGCTTGTAATGTATCTGTAGTTATGCTGCAATCTATCTGTGTGCCATGCTTCTCAAGACTGTTTTGTCCTGTTGGGACAGCTGCAGCATGGCCTTAACCAGTGGCTGAGCACTGTTCTGCTTTGGCTGCAGGTATGTGCTGTGCAACAGTTGCAAGAGCCCAGACACATTGCTGGACAGGGATAGTGCTACCCGTATCATGTTTCTGAGATGCCAGCAATGTGGTGCATCCAGAACTGTTGCTCCCATCAAGGCTGGATTTGTTGCGAGAACCTCTCGCCGTAAGGTCACCGGCCCTTAAGCAGGCTGTGCATCAAGACCATCACATCAGCATAAGGCCCCTCACTGTGGCTATTGCACCATTTGGACACCATCTGGCTTGGAGTGCGTTGGACTATGCCAGGGGCCCGCTGTGTGGTTGCCTTGGCTGCATTAGAGAAGGCATTGTACTGCTGAACCAACACTGTCTCGACAAGAATTTATGTGAACCTGTCACGCATTGTGAGTGTAGTTTGAATTTAATTCTGTGTGTGTATACGTATACACCGGCTGTAAGAAATTTCCCATGGGTCTGGTGTATGTGTGGCCAGCTAATTGCAGGTCAGCCACAAACTGGACGTTGTCACACACAAATGTCGCAGTTTCTTGTGGGTAACAAATATTGCAAACAATTCTTATCATAAACCTGGAGTACCAAAACTGCCACCATGAATGGTATTATCGTTGTGTTCCTTGAGTAGACATTAATCAGTACTCACTTAATATTCCAGCAGATATCAAAAAACCAACAGCTGTTCACCACTCAACATGGCTGTTATGCTGCAGCAGATGTAAAAGTTATATACAAAGTCAAAAGCGCCCAGATGCCAAAACTACTATGGATCCAAGACAAAACGCACCTGCATGATGCTGTATTTCAGCCGTGCTATGCATTATAAGGCAGTGATGTGGGTCAAAAGGTGTCTCATCCATTATGTCTTGATTCATTTGCTTATACGCCTTGTCTGGCGTAGCATTTGGTGTATATTTGGTGTATATGCACATGCATCTACCAGCCCTACAACTCTCCGTTGCCCATTGGCTTGCGTGAGTCATCACCAGACGCCCAAAGTTCATAGTCCTTTTGTAATTGTTTGAGGAACTTGGGAACAGCACTATTGAGGACAGTCTGTATCACTCTGCTGCCAGTTGACTCTATTGCAGATGTAGGCATGACTCTGGCCCAGCGGGGCACCTCCAGAGCAACCTGTATGCTGGTTTCACTGCAAAGTTGCTTGATTTCTGACCCCTCATCACCTTCCCAGGTGACTATATTTGTCATGGTGGCGCCGAAGCGATCATTGGCTGCCATAATTGTCTTGGAGCCTTGCAGCTGCAGAGCAGCAGCATTCATAAGAAACCGCTTTCAGTGTATGTCAGTTTCTGCAAGTACAGCATTGAAGCATTCATCTGCTTGCGCGCAAGGTGCATTTGAAAGCTACCTTGGTGTCAAGAAGCTTTACAACTGGCCCTCTGTCTTGCACTATCACCGACACCGTCAAAACAGGCTCAACTACAAAACCGAGGAAGTTCAGACCCCCAACATAGCATATAAAGGTGTCGTCATCCAGCCGCTCTATCTTCTTCGCATCAAGCACCGAGTACTGGCTTGCCGGTAACCTCATGTAATCCGCTGCAGCAGTGAATGTGTCAGTCCATACAGCAGACAAAGAATGCTTTGCTGCCGCTTACATAGGACTGATAGGCTGATATACCTAGAGGCTTCTGTTTCTCTTGAACTGGGTGCTTGTGTTCTTTCCTAGCCTTCAGCACAGCTACATACGGTAATGACTCGTCGAGCTTGCTTCTGCTTATGGCACTGGTCACTTGTACAGGGCTGTCAGCTGAAGGGGCCGACGGACTGTCTTGCAAGTCCGATGAGTGCAGGTGGGATTCGACTTGGCCAACATAACTTCTTGTGCACGCCGTCAGCGGAGCGATACGGCGTGCTGCTCTAGGCCTAACAGTCAAATGCTGCGAGCTGTGCTGACTGATTGCCCATGTCGAGCATAGCCTGCTTTGTCGAAAAGTGCAGGCAGAGTGCATGCGGAAGCAGCACGAAAGTCCAAAAAGCTTTCGTAATAGATGACAGTGCGCGGTTGCGACAACGGCTGGCAGAGGCACGGAATGTTGCACCGCACAATTGCTTCGGTTCGTCACACACAGGTGCGAGTCTAGTCAAGCCTGTTGAGGATCTTGAAGCTCAGATCACGCTACAGAGCACATGCTAGCGTTACGGAAACGTAACGCTGCATGAAACACGAAACTCAGGTCGCCCTTTAGCGGCATGGTTCAACGGGGGTGACAGGCTGTGCAGATTCTTGACATGGAGGACTTGCGGGTCGCCAAAGCCTTTCTGGCCAAAGTATCTGCCTACGGACGCCAGCGTGCGCTTGAGCATCGGGCAATCAGCGAAGACGCTTCTGACACCATCCAGGCAGCAGCGGCTCCAGCGTTTGATTTGCCCAGCACGATGCGCACCGTTAAATTACAGGTGATCCCATGCTATATACTTACTGCCTTCGTTTGATTCACCCACCTTTGTCTCTCATACTGGACTGCAATAGAACCCAGTGTTGGACAACTTGCTTGTGGACACCGCCGATTATTATTCTTATGGTAGCAGGCTTCTCATGTCATGGCTGTGAGAGTCGCTAGTCAGCAGGAGCACCATGTCGAGAAGGAGCACCAACTTGCAGCAACAGCAGCTTTGCAGCCCATCCTAGCAGCCACTTTTGGTCAGACTGACACAGCACTGGCACGGCAGCAGGAAGTGATCAAGGTGGCAGAATGTATTGTAGCCATGGCAGCTCAGAGCCTGAGCTCCACAGATGCTGCCAGTCAAGTGCAGCATGCCTTTGCTAGCATGTTCACTGCAGCCTCATTGCCAAGATTAGCAAGCCTTTCATCTCGAGACAGAGCAGCAGAACTGGAGCATCTGGCGGAAATATGTACAGGTGAGCCCTGCATATTGGCATGCCACCATGGCTAATCTCCTGCAACTTCAAAGAAGTATCTGCCCACGATTGATGGGGGACTCTTCAAGCTTAAGTGAGCAGTAGAAGCCGCAGCAGCAGCAGCAGTAGCAGCAGCAGCAGCAGCAGCACCCTGCCAAGTGTTGTTCTGGCTGGATTGCATAAAGCATAACATCACACAAGTACACACACCCACTGCATGTTAACAGCAACAGCAGGCAGAGCGCCATCTTGTGTATCTCATCTCAATGCAGCCTAGGAAAGGTTCTTGTCATAGTCATGGTGCCATGCATGGACCTGTATTGCAGTTGAGCTACCTCTGATCCAGGCCAGGCATTGCATCAAGCACGCCTGCCTGTCTGCAGGTATCTGCTTGTTCAGTGACTGCAATGCAGAAGGCCTGTCCAATGAAGCCCACATAGACTTGGAGCAATATATGCAACTGCTTGATGATGTCAACCAGAAATGCAGCATCCTGCAGCATGACCTGCGAGACTACATGGATGCTGTTGTGCACAGGCAAGGCGTGACTGTATTGTCAGGAGCCATATACAGTGTGAAAAATGCACGCAGCAGCCAAGAGCACCTTGTACAGAGACTAGATACAGCCTGCTCACACCCTGAAACCAGCATAACATGTTGCACAAAGCTGTGCTACCCCATGTTGTGTGCACGATTCAATATCAGCCATTCCTCTCTTGAGGAAGACACCAGCAATTGCATGCTCATTCGTTATTGACCTGCACCTGTGTCTTCTAGTTTGTGGCAGCACACATGTCATTCATCTATGCATCCTGAACCTGCAAGCTGTGCTAGAGAGATATCGAAAAACATGGCAGCCATAGTGACAGTGACATGCCTATAGGAGCAGTAATGAGTCACCACAGGAGGCTGTCATGGCACAGTTGACTGGCGAGGTGGCCTACCTTCATCAGGCTTGTGCCCTCTGCTTTGCCATGCGTGACAACCTGGCTGCTGCTGTGGTAAGCACTCTCCTCTGTGAACTGATGTTGCATACAAGGGAGGGCGTTCGCAAGTCGAGCCCCAAAGGTTTGCTTGTTGTTGTGCAGTGCCTGCTATCCAGCTGGAACTATTCCCTGCACGTGCTAAGCAACACCTCTGCGATTGCAACATGTGTTCCACACCTTTGGTTTGTGTTGTGTCTTGGCCGCTACACGTTTTCACAGCGTCAGTCTGTTTTGTACTACAAGTGTGACTGAGCTCGTTACATGAACTGTTTGTCTTTTGAGCTATCACCTGAGCTCAATCTGTGAGATGAGCTGTGGTGCAAGTGCCACACGCTGCCAGTCTTGGCTGCCTGTGTTTTGGGCAGCATTACACAGCAGCAGGTTGGACAGAAAGCAAGGCCGAAGGTCACAATGCAGCGCTGATGTGATTGCCTTGCATCAGCGTGTATACGTATGTGTAAAATATATATAAATACAATGTATATACATATTTTTTGGGGAAACAAATGTGTGCCGTGATGTGATTGATTCTGGCTCATTAAACTGGATCCCTCATATGTACAGGAGAGCCGCACAAAGCAGCAGGCTCAACAGGAGGCAGGGCTGAGAGAGGTGCAGGGGCTGGTTGGGGCAGCCTGGCAGTCCCCAGGGAGGTGGTGCAGCCAGCTTTTGCAGCTCTGGGAAAGCGCCACCTGTCCATTCTGAAGCAGCACGCAGCCCTGCAGCACCAGCCAGCACTGGTGGCTGCAGTCATGGGATGCATAGGTGAAGCAACAACCTTGATGCTGCATTACCAGCAGCATGGGATTGCAGTCATTGCAAGCCATTAATGTTAGCATCTGCAGCAGCAGCCAACATTTATGGCTGCAGTTTGCAGCAAAGGCTAAGATAGCACCTGTGTAACCTGTGTCTGCATTGTCTGCCTGTTCATGATGTGTCTGAACAGCAGATGTGCTGCGATTTTCATGTCAAAGTGCAGCTCAGTGGGAGAGTCTCTGCTCTGGAGCAGCTGCTAGGACCATGTCTTTATCACTCTGCATAGCAGTAGCAGCAGTGGCAGCAGCAGCAAGGGCGGCAGCAGCAGCAGCAGCAGCAGCAGCAGCAGCAGCAGCATGCAGTAGGACAGTGTAAAAGTCAAGGTCTGACGTAGTGAGTATAAGATGGCAACATGCTGCTGTTGCCCAAGCTGCACAACAGCCGACAGCAGTGACCATGCTGTCGTGCAGATGCTGACAAGCCTCAACTAACAAGGGAGCTGAGCGCACCTGGAGCATCTAGCTCCATATTGCCCATGGCGCCCATCATTGACGACAGCAAGGGTCCCAAAGATCCCATTGACCTGGCAGCTGCCTCGGCAGCTTCTGGTGCTGTCAGGGTTGCAGCTGCTGACGCAGCTGTGAGTCATGTCAGCTTGGGAGGTTTTTGCCCGGTCAGCTTTGTGAAGAGGGCAGGATTGCTGGTGAAGGTGGACACGAAACTTGGCTTTGTCAGGTATTACCTTTGAATTGCAACTTCAGCACATGTGGCACAGTATGTATTGCCTGCCCATCGACATGATATGTATATCAGGTGATGCAATCACAATCATCAGTGTCGCTTAGGCTTTGCAAAACCCAAGCATGTATCAGCATGCAAGCCTTCTGAGAGCAAGCAGACCCCATGTCTCAGTAACTTCTGCGCCTCCCAGGGCAAATTTTTCCTTTTGCTAAACCTTAACAACATGTATGTTCTGATATGCGTATGCTGATATACAATGTATGACAATGGTCACAGGTATGAGGACCAGCTGTTTGGATTTGCCAGCCAGGAGTTTCTCAACTGGTTTGCAGCCTCACCCCAGGAGTACATGGATGCAGTCATGCTTCAAGCCATCCAGTACCCAGCCTGCATTGCATTACTCAACCTTCAGTCCTGCTTCCCAGAGTTGTCACTGGACAAGCTGATAGCTTCAGTAGCTTTGGAGGCTGTAACGTGTGATGGGGAGTGTCAGACTGATATGCACCCGGTGGGCAAGCACATCGACAGGAAATATGAGTGGAATGAGTGGGAGCATAGGCGCAAGGCTTTGGCGATGGTGAATCTGAGGCAGAAACGGACACATGGGTCTCAGACCATCCTGAGTCATTTCAGGCGGGAAAATGCTACTCAGGTATGGCTTCTCGCTGCTGCATTGGCTTGGAATTGTAGCATTGGAGCTTCTATAAAGAGGTTTCATAATTTGAGCGGATCTCTGAGGCATTGACCTTGCCATGCATTGATCTACTTCAGCTCCTGACATGCTGAACATGCCCCAGAACAGTTTGACCTTTTGCAGTGCCTACGCTGCAGACAAATCCTGCACTTGCAGCCTGATTTGTGAGGCCCTGCTGAACAGCCTGTTCCTGATGCATGCTTATATCCAGCTGACTGTTCTTGCTGGTGTGGGACATGTACGGCACTCTCACTGGCATCAGCAGTTCCATTTATTTCTCCAATTGCACAGCAAATGAACCCATGCAGCAAATATCCTTTGTCGCCTGTGCCATTTGCTTAAGTTGATTAGATGGTGATGTCAGCAGTGCACCCATGTCGACCACATGCTGTTGTGCTCCTTCAACAGGTGTGGCTGCCCAAGGGCGTTGCCAGTCAGACGCATGTCAACAAAGGACAGAGCATGCCTCGCAAGCTGCGTCATGTGGCCGGCCTCAGAGGGCCCCCTGGCACTCAGATGACTGTACTCAACCTGGAGCTGGATCTTGGCCAACCCTACCAACATTGAGCCTTGCTTAGAGTGCAATCAGGCTGCCTTTTGTATGGCAGTGCCTTTTTTACGTGCTCACATAAAAGAGTCTGAGCAGCGGCGCCAATACAGATGGCGTCATCATAGCATACACATCAATAGGCAGTATCAGTATTTTAGTCCACTGCATAGTAGTACATGCGTCTGTATGGAGCTGAAGTGATCATGATTTGTTTGGCATGGTAGATGTGGTAAGGCAAGCCCCGCCTCTGGATGTACCATCATGCAGAACACTTCTCTCTCATATGATCTCTCATGCATGGGCACTTATAGCTTCTTGTTGATAACAGCAAACGTCCTTCCTTGTACGACAATGCCATGCAACGCAGACGACATGGCAAACATGGTAAGGAGTCATCCGGGCAGAAATCAGCTCTTGAGTCTGCTTACATAGATAACATTTATGCGTGTGCTATCTGAAAACAAACTTCTTAGTTTCTAAATGCTGGACAGGATCAACAACATGCCTGATATTGTGGATCTAGCAGATTTAGTGGTTGTGTATAAAAGTGTTAGCTTTCAACATCAGCAGCTCTACTCGACTGAAACATAGCCTCCAACATTCATTTCAATGCGTTACGCAGCCTAAAACAGCCTTGCATGACTGCATCCTACATCTATATCTGGTGATCACCTATAATTAAGGCATTTCACCAGGCTCTGCAAATCACTGCATCCTTGGGGATGTGTATTGAACATCCAGCCTATCAAGGGAGCCCTGTTAGCTCAATGTGGCTTCTCTGTGAGCATCATTGCTACATAAGCTTCAGGCGTCCCCGCAACGGCACATAGGTCCACATGCTGCAAGCAACTACAGGCAAATCTGGTGTTTACTGCTGCAGATAAGAGGGGACTAGCATATAGTGAACATATGGACAGATCTGTCTAGCAAGGGTGATGAGAAGCATATGAATGCTGACACCATTCTGCAGCTAGCTGCAATGGCTGATGAGTTAAATGTGCTCCTCCTGCTGCGCCTGTCTTCCCAACCTCAAGCACAAGCTGCATCTGAGAAGCCTCCCTTTGCATGGCTGAGAAGCTGCTCCACGCGCTCTGCATCAATGGCTGTGTCGAGTCCTGTCTTGCGGCAGAAGCTGCAGTGCTGAGCTGCTGCTGACCCAACTGCATATCTTGAGCGGAGGCTTGTCTTACAGCTCGAGCAGCCTTCAGCTCGAGAGCAGCCCTGTCGGCCTTGGCGCGTCGCTGACGGCGGTGGCGACGAGAAAATTGGACCAAAGCGACGAGGGACAGGCCGAAGATGATGATACGGACGCCCAGCAGGAACAGCAAGATGCCCATCATCATGTACACCCACCAGAACCATGTTGTGGTGACAGCAATACAGCAGCCAAGGCCCATGTTGACTGTGAGGTAGGCTGCAAGCACCATGCACTTGGTGGCAAAGGCGCTGCGCTTGTTGGTGCGAGGCCTCATGCGCTTGTAACCAACCTGCACCACAGGAGTTGCATCATGTGAGACACAAAGGGTGGCACACATTTGATGCAGAAAGGCTGGTGTGCAGATACAATGCTTTGATGAAAGCAACGAAAGGCTGTGCTGGCAACATGCAGTCAACTTGCACTGCGCCAGCAGGGGAGCAAAACACAATAGCACACAGGCTATGAACTGCACACACAAACAATCCAGGGCAAAAGCAGACATGAGTAAGCAGTCTTGGCAGAAGGTCAGGCATACCTCGTATGCTTTCTTCTCAGCAATCTCTGTGGTGCCCTCTCCAGCAGTCTCTGTTGCATCAATGCCTCGAGTGCCCCAGGCAAAGTTGTCCAATTGGCAGTAGCAAAACAAAGGTAGCAATACCTGCAGAAATAAAGGGTGTTGCATTATGTGTGTCAGACATAACATATGATTTCCATATCAGACACACATCAAGGGATGCACAACTCATTTCCATCCCAGACTGGCACACAAAACGATTCAATGGTGGAGAAGTGAACTCAGAAACGCTTGGGGACTGCAGAAGCGCCTTTTTGATTGGCAGGCTGTAACAAGAAAAGGCACACATGAGATCAAGCAATGGACAAGGCAGAAGACTCTGGATTTGGTGAACAAGAGCATGACAACTTGCTTGACTGCATACTGTAGCTGATGCAACACCTCTATGATCCAGGCATCTTACCAAGCTCTGCACATTAGTGCATCCTTGGGAAAGTGTATCTGAGATCCACTTTATCAAGGGAACAAGAGGGTGGATGGGGAGCATACCTGGTCCAAACCAAACAGGACAAAGGTGCACATGCTGGCATAGAAGAGCTTGAGCCAGTGGCGTAGGGGGGCGTGTACCACTGTCACCCCCATCAGTTGTGACAACCAGGCCAGACACATCGCCTGCAGCACATGCCTTGCACTTTTGCACAACCAAACAAGCAACCACCATGGTGCCGTGCACTCCCACTGATGACTTTGGCTGGTGCAGCAGTGCTGCTGTGATCATAGTACATTCTTGTAGTGTGTGATGGTATGATAGACAATTTAACAGATGAAAGTGACTGTGGTAGTTGATGTAGCAACTGCAGACAGATGCACATAGGCACAAAGATGCGCCAGCAAGTTGCAGCAACAGGTAGCTTATGGTCTATACAGACATCCTGTGTTCAGGCACATGCTCAGGCAACACGCCTGCCTGCTAGCATGACTTCTTACCTGCAGGACTATGTCTGCTCCTGAGATGACCTTATACAGCAACAGAACCACTCCTCCGAGCATGACAGAGGTAACCACCACTGCATGAGCTTTCACCGCATAGATCACCTTTGCCGGCTTCTTGATCAGACACAAGCTCAACTGCATCACATTCCACAGGTTGTCAGACACATATATATATAGAGAGAGATGCTGCAGCAGCAATGATCCAAAACGTACAAGCTGCATGTTGAGGCCTTTGCAGTGCACTGGCACCAGATGGAGAACAGGCACATCAGAAAGCAGTCCTTGCAGCAGCGTGTACTGGAATGTGCTGACCAACACCTCAAGTCTTTCACAGCTAACAAACGGTTGTAATTTCCAGCAAAGCGCCACAGGCGCTAGGCGCTGACAGCGTTGGGGGTGGCAGGAGGCTCAAACTTAAAAGACAATCATCTGCAATGACTTGATGACTCCATCATTGCCGCATCATGATTGTTGCATAGGCAATGTTAGTCAGCACAGCAATTCTCTGCATCAGGATGCAAAAGGTGTTCAATGCAAGAAGGGAAGGACAGACACACAGGCACAGCTCTGTGCACTCACCGATAGGAACAGAACATATGCAGCTGCATAGCCCACTGCAATGTGGTAGGGATCTGACACCAAGATCTTCTCGCACACAGCCACCACAACTGCAGCCAAAACAACAAAGACTCAAGAACAAATCAAAGAATGAGTCAGGCATACGAAAGCTTCAGCTGTGCAACAGCTGAGTTGTTGTACTTCTGCACAAAAGCACTGATGCAGGCTCATCGCATTTGTACAACAGTGGCATCTAGCAATGAACAACAGCACACGTTGCAGTTCAGGGCTGCCAAAATTGAGCTTACCAAAGCAGATGCCAAGGCCTGCATTGAACTCCACCCAGCGTAGTAGCTGGATGATGTACAGGAAGACTCTCATGCGGCTGTTGACCCAGGAGAGGTTGATGAAGAGCTGGCGCAGGTCCATGATGTTGGCGCTGTTCATCCACCTCCTCTGCTGCACCAGCCAAGCCCCCAGCTCATCCGGCACCACCGTCACTGCAACACACATGGCACTGCATCGAATAAACCATTGTTCCTTTGCTTCTGAAGGTTTTGAGTTGCCAGTGCACAAAAAGCTTTAAGCATGTCCCTGCCAGCTTTTGGGTCTGGTACTGTCCCTGTTCTGCATGTCGCTGCAGGATTCGTTCAGCCGTCGGCATATGTGTGTAAAACAGGTATGATGGATGAGTCACAGGAAAGGGGCTGTGATGACTGTGCAATGAGATTCCCAATGGCAAGGCAGTGAACGAGCACACCTTGAACCTTTCACAATCCTGATGCCATGGCAGCTGGCATCAAAGCATTCTGTGTCACAAAGACTTGCTGGTTGTGATGTCAGCTGTTGCTGACACAGTCAGCAGAGCCGATACACACCCAGGCAATTACATGACAAACATTTACTAACCTGCTTTGGCATCTGGCTCATACAACACATCCCAGCCATGCTCCAGGAACAGGCAAGTCATGAAGCGGTCTTCCCCCAGTTCCAGCTCATTGGCTGCTTGGATGTCATCATCAGAAGGCAGCAGGCTGTACTCTGCCATCAGACTCTCCACTGCTGTGTACCTCAGTAGGCAGAAGGCCCCAGGCAGCACTTTCACACCCCCAAAAAGACCCTCGAAAGCCTTGTACACGGCTTGAGCTGTGAAGTACACATTCAGCTGCAACACAAAGCAGTCTGTTGGGTGTGGCCAAAAGCGATTTTGGGAAGTGGCAATGAGCTCGACTGAACATGAATTGAGGGGCTGGTAATATGATGAGCACCATGCATCTGGGTGATTCAAACAGGCATGACAACATTCACCAAGGCATGAGTAAGTTAGTGGTTGCAGCAATGAAAGTATAGAAGATGAGAGCACAGAGGCAAACAGCACTAACCTGAGAGCAAATGAGTGGGTTGCCCATATGATAGTTGTTAATGCCAATGTTGCCAGCAATGCCGCCTGCTTTGGGATTTTCTACAGGCACAAACAGCACAGAAGTCAGTTGCACTGCACCTTTCAAGCACTGCTTTACTGCTGAGAGTGTTGCAGCATGGTGAGGACATAGGGCATTGCTGCTTTGGCAATGAGTGGAAAGAGCGCCCGACCTTCCATAGTTGTGATCATGGCATCGACATCCTTCCACCCTGTCAGCACATCTGCATCAATGCAGAAGACTGCAAAAGGGCAAGGCTGCATGGTGGCTGCAATATCTGAGAAGATCATGAGCTGCCCATAGCGCTTGCCCCTCATCAGGCTATCCCCTGCAGGTTTTGGCATGATTACTATGCGCTGTCAAATGAAAAGGGCTTTCCACCAGCCAGAATGGACTTTGCACAGTACAGGTGCACTCAGCAGTTTGAACTCACCTTTGACATACACAAAGACTTCAAAGCCATTCCTAAAGAGATGGTACATGTTGCACCCACGGTCTCTGACAGGTGGGTCCTGCTCTTCATCTATGTTCAATATCTCCTTGAGAGCCTTCAGAGTCGAAGTTTCAGGTGCATCGTCATGTTGCCCATCCACGACGACGTAGAACTGCATATTGACCCGCTCAAGCAGACGCTTTGCATCTGCATCTGGATTATTGACCAGAGACAGAGGATTCGACAGCTCTTCCTTGGTTTCATTGCAACAAGGCAGAAACGTGATGACTACTGGCTTGCTGTCGTCCTGACGAAAGGCGCTATCCACTGCGGCTTCTGCCTCACGGGCCAACTTGATCTTCAAATTTGCGGCTGCAAGCACTTTTTCAAAATCCGCTGCGCTGCCTCTTTGATCGATCTGAACGCTGTTTGCGATCACTTCCTCGCCGTCGCTGGACACACTGCCAGGCGGCTCGTCTTGGATAGTGGATGAAGCAAACGGCGTTGTGCCTACATCCATTGCTCAGTCCCGTGTCAGTGTCGTGAAATGATAGCTGGTCACACACGATCACGACAGGAGTCTTGAAAGTTTCGACCAGGATTTCAGGCAGCAGCTGCAGCCGAGGACAAGCTGTGGCTGTCACGAAATTCTTCTCGCAATATGAGGATGTTTGTTCTGTGGGAATGCCTACTGTGTAGGCTGTTCTGGGCAAGCATCTCTTCTGCATGAGCATGCATCCTGACATGACCAAGCGTGCCTATAGGTAAACCCTAGGAAGGCCAACTAGGGTTGGCCGTGCATGTTTCAAGACATGACCAGGTGCCCGGACAGACTGCTGGATCTTTAGATATGTTCCAACGACAATCACTCCGAGGTCATTCGGGCAGCTGCCCTTGCGTTCGCCTCGTGGCGTCGACGGCGTGTAAAAACCGCATTTGTGACGACTGGGACTCCATACCTCGCTAGCATCGATACCTTGGTTTAGACTAAGTTTCAAGAAAGAACAAGTATGGAGTGTTTTGTATGCACACAGTATTGTTCCAGTTGTGCTGGCATAGGTAGTATGCCTCTTACAAATCCTCACAGGAGACAAATTGCACCTGCTGTGTAGAAGCTCGCTGGAGTTTTGCTGGTATGCAAAGTTGCAGATGTACAAGTTCTGGCAAATCTGCAGGACAACTGACAATCTGTTGTAAACCTAATACAATTGCAGATCGTCAGCATGTCATCATGTCAACTGCATCATCTAATCTATTGAACAGATGCTTTCAAGTTGAACAGATAATGTTAGGTGTGACAAGTATGTACAGCCATCCATGCATGCCGCACTCCTCTTGCTGCACTGTGCTGTTTCAGAGCATTGGAAACGCCCATCACAACCCAGCAAGCTTGTTTGCAAGCCTTCAGGTAGGGCAGCCATGGGTCTGCAAGTAGGCACCAGTACATCCTTGCACTGCTTCATTTGCCTAGAGCCTTGCTTGCGCCAATTGCCTTGCACTTGCTGGTTGAAATGTCTGTGTTGCATGATTTTGAAGCTGATGCTGTGGTTCATAGCCTGAGCTGTTTGAGCTACATTTTGAGCTATTTGCAATACACACTGTCAGCAGCAACTGGAATCACAGGTTGAAAAAGGTATGTGCCACAAGATCATATGCCCAAAGCAGATTGTACATTGCATAGCAGGTGAGAGGCGTGTTCTGCAAGCTTCAACCGCCACCTGATCACCAGTCGATCGTTTACTCTCTGCTGATCGTTGAGGGAGTGCGGCAGTATGATTACTGGCAGCTGCAGACCCTTTGTGCAGGGTCATCTGTGCAACATCTGTGCAGCTGCAGCATAAGACTTAGCAAATTTTGTGTTGAGCTATGTTTACATGGACAGTTGGCGACACAGCGATGATTACTCACAAGCTGTCACCCAGCTAATAACCACAGTGCCAAGTCAAGCTATCTTCAGACTGAACTACCAGAATACCAGAACGCAGCAACAAAAGCATGCTGCATACACATGTGAGAGTCAAGAAGCATTCAAAACACTTGGGTAAAACTGCACCTCAAGTATTGTGGACCAACACAATCAGCCCTGCGTCTGTCGACGTGAACAAACCTTCTGATAGCTTGCGAAGCTTTGTCTCAAAATTGTTGATGGACAAGCCCAGAAAAAAGCTCTACTCAGGAAAAGAATCCAGAAAACATTGCGAATATATCACGGTCTAAACCCATGCATGGTCGTGCAAGACCTATGCAGGGCACTTACGCTTCAACAATGTCTCTATACTATCTGGCAAGTGGCCATCCACAGCTGTACACCGTACACCTTGCAACATTCAAGCCCTTTTATTCAAATCTGCAACCTTGTGAGAAGGCTAAGTTTCTCCCCAAAAAAAACAAAGCAACTGCATCTAGACATGGGCAACCTGGCCAGCCAAGGGCTTGCCAATTGTGGCAGGGTTGCCAAATCCGTTGGTGAAGCCAGCTGCACCCTCCTTGCCATTCACGGCAGCACCACGGGCGCTGTCGCTGACTGGTACACCACCTGAGCCTGGAGCCAGGTAGTTGCCAGTGCGTGCATCCTTCACCTCAAGTCCAAGCTCCCTCAAGTCATCAAGGGACTCCTCAGCGTCCAACTTGCGGTCATAGTTCTGCAGCACACCAGAGTTGCTTAGACTAACACTCTCATCACGAGCCACAACACCAGTTGTCTAGGTTTGATGCAAAATGCAGCATGTGGCTGATGGTATGCGGTCAAGGATACATTCTTGTGGTAGCACAGGCAGGACTGCACAGGCAGGACTGCACAGGCAGGACTGCACAGGCAGGACTGCACAGGCAGGACTGCACAGGCAGGACTGCACAGGCAGGACTGCACAGGCAGGACTGCACAGGCAGGACTGCACAAGCAAGACTGCACAAGCAAGACTGCACAAGCAGGACTGCATCAAGCTGTGTAGCAAAGGGCAGGCACAGAAGGTCTAGTACATGCACAAGAAAGCTAGCAGTCAATACCTTGTGCAGTCTGAGAGCGTAACGCTCGAAGATGGACAGAGACTTGGGGTTGATGGCCTCTCCGTGGTAGGTCCTGCCTGCCAGGATGTACCTCCACCGCCTGTCAGTCTCAGCCAAGGAGATACGCATGGGGTCTGGCAAGAAGATCAACGTCAGCAAGAAGCCAGCAACATTGAAGGTGGATGTAGCCCAGAACTTGTTCCTGCAACAATCATCACAAGACGTCAGCCAAGTTTATCAGGAGTAGGGATAGAGAGTTGCGTCAAGGCAGTTGATAGGTGCAAGCCATACAAGAGCAGTTTGGGACAAGCCAATGCTTGTCAGTCACATTCCATTCTGCGTCAGGGTTGTGCGTGCCCATGATGTTGGGAATGCTGTTCTATACAGACCTGCACACTGATAGTGACATCTGCCTTCCCTAACAAGGCAGCCATAGTGTCTGGATCAAAGCAGGGCAGCACAGCAGCAGGCCAACAGAAGGTGCAATAAGTCACACATGAGTGCCAAAACAGAAGTCGCACAAATGACGTGGCACAAGAGCAATAAGCGAAGGATAGGACTCAATACTACATGACTGACCTGGCTACAGTGAGGGGAGAGTAGTTGAACCAGATGGTGGCCCACAGGGCTCCCATCTTGGCCACACCAGCAGACATACCGTGAGCAGTTGTACGCACCTCAGTGGGGTACAATTCACCTGCACAAGTCAAAATATAAGTGTTAGTACAAACATGTAAATATCCCAGCATCCCAATATACATGGTCTTACATTGCGCACTTGCTGGCCAAGGACGCAAAGCAGCGAGACTTCATCGATTATAGCAAGATACTCAGCACTTGCTAGGAGAGCTTACCAGCCAACAAGAAAGTGGTGCAGTTGGGGCCAAACTGTCCCCAGAAGGAAGAGAAGAAATAGATGAACTGGAAGGTAGGCAGACCCTTCTTGCTGGCCAGTCTTGGGTAGACTGCGGCAGCGACGTAGAACAGGATGCAGACAGCTGCAAATCCCAGCAGCTGTAGCCTGAGACGTCCAACCCTAGGGTTGTCAATGACAGCAGCTGCCAACCAGTAACCAATCAAGGCAACTCCACTGTTCAACAGAGTCCACAGAAGGGTCTCCTCCAAATCTGCAACAGACGCCCACAGTCAGTAAAGGACAACACAGCAACACTGCAAGCATAACTGTATACATAGTTGCAAGCTAGGGAAAGTCTTCAGTGAACATGGAGGACAAAATGCTGATATCATGAGATGCAGGCAACACTGCAAGTATAACTGTGTACATAGTTACAAGCTAGGGAAAGTCTTCAGTAAACATGGAGGGTGAAATGCTGATCCAAGAGATAAAGATCAGGACACATGGGTGGCATATGCATGCGCAGTGGCAGCAGCATGCAGCAATGGGTGCATGCTTCATCTCACAAATCAATGAATGCGGCCAGATCAATGAATGCGAGATGAACTGACCTGCTCCTGCAGGACTCAAAATCTTGATGAAAGCACTCTGGAACACCTTGTTACCGTAGAAGGAGAAATCCCACAGGAACCAGCAACCGCAAGTGGCCAGCAGACGAGGCCTGCACCACACATGCTTTGTCAGTGCTGCATCAGGTGACCAACTCACAGCAAAAACATATAGGGACACAGTACAATGTTGCCACGATCAGCAGCCAGACACTGCAGTCAGGAGGTTGCCTAAAAGCAGGCTCCACGATTGCTGAACAGGTATGCATGACGCGCACTTTAAACACCAGTGCAACATAGACTCAGCGGAGAGGTTTACCAGTAATGTGCAAGGAGCAGACCCATGTTGCGGGACTCTCCGCTCTTGCGCTTCTTCCAGACGGCTGACTCACGCAGTCTGAAGATACGGTAGTACAGCATGTAGAGAATGGGGATCATACCAAGACCATAAGCTGTACGCCATACACCTCCCAGTCTGCGATGTAAGCACAGCAACTAAGCATATGTCAGCAAAGCTGTGAATGGCGTTAGGACATCGTCAAACAAAGGAGTGCCTTGATTTGGCTTGCATGAACAGCAAACAAATGGCAGCAGACAAATGGCAGCAGCCAAATGGCATGGCTCATTGTCCCAAACCCGTGAGGCCACATGAGCTACTGCAACTGCAATAGAAAGCATACTACCCAAGTATGCTTAAAATTGAAGCAAAGCAGCCAACAAGCAAGAGGATGGTTACCTCCAGCCAGTGTACACATGTGTCTTCTTATTGGCCTCAGCGGATCTGTAAATGACCAGCAGAATACACAGGACTGCAGTGTTGGTGAAGTTACCCACTCCTTGCATGGAGAAGGTCATCACCACCTGCACATCCACCAAAATTCTCTGAATTGGTGAGACTACAAACATGCCAGCTCATGAGTGGTAGTACTGCCAAACCATTTTGATAGCTATGAGACAGCATGGTCCAGTGTACATGCGACAACAACAGGCAGAGGGTCAACATAGATGGCTGCATGCACAACCAAACCAAACTGCCTGGGGAGGAAAAGAGGCAAAATGAAAGACAAAAGAGGCAAAGTGAAAGACCAAAGAGGCAAAGTAAAAGACCAAAGAGGCAAAGTGAAAGACACAAGACCAGGTGAGAGACAGGAAGGCATACCTCACGACCCCTCTTTCTGGCAGAGGCACGGCCCTTGGCCTCAGCACGCTCAGCAGCTGAACCAGCAGCCATGGGGTACTCCCCTCCCACTCCATAACCGAAGGTGAACTGCAGAATGAACGCTTTTTTACATCAAAGAGGAGAAATAGGCAACGTGGTGAGCTTGTCAAAGTGCTTTGACCCAGGCAGAGCTGAACAGCAGAACTACAGATGTGCAAAGCAATAACGATGTATTAAGCTCAACACAGATTTGACATGCTGACAACAAGTGCATAGTGTACATGGCATAAGAGGTGAGCACTAGGGCACTGCAAATGTGCATGCATGGGGTGCAGCATGGGGTGCAGCATGGGGTTAAACAGATAAAACTGACCTGGGCAACAATGTACATGATGACGAATCCCTTCTCAGAGGGAGCATCTACAGCTGTCAGAAGGATGGCACCAATAAGCATGATGGAAGCTGTGAAGACTGATCCCCACTTGCGTCCAATCTTGTCACCAAGGTATCCCAAAGTGCACATACCCAGGATGATACCAACAATCTGAATGTAGTCGGGGATCTGAGTGATAGTCTTGCTGCACACCTGCAACATTAACAAAATGGTTTGAGAGACCGCTGATGCAGTAGCTTACAATGCTGATAGACAGAGGCTTGTGCCATCAACAAGGCAGCATGACTGGCTATACACATAACAAGTGATGCCTCAAAGGCACACAGCCTTACCGTGTACTTGGACCAGCAAGCTGGGTATTGGTCAGCCAGAATAGGCTTGATGTTACCAATGGAGAAAACAAAGTAAGCCTCGCTGAACATGCCCAGTCCTGGGATGGCCCAACTGCAGACCCACTTGAAGAAAGACATGAAGCTGTGGAAGTACAACAATGGAATGTCCTCCTCCTCTGAGGGGTCAAACAAGGACCCGACCAGGCCTTGCATGTTCTTCTCATATTGCTCCTGCAGCAACAGGACAGCTCCTCAGTTAACACATAAGGCCAAGGAAATTCAGCGAAACTAGTGTAGCGTGATAACGACTGCAACGAAGCTGGAGCAGGAGCAGGGGCAGGCGGCTTACGCTTGTTGGTGAGATAAGAGTGTCAACTCCAGCACTGCGGGTAGTTGTGCCTGCTTCGGATGAAGTCATGCTGCCGGTGTAGTTGCCGGCCAGCGGGGTGGTCCTGCCGTCTGACATACTGTCTGACGAACCAGTCCCTGCAGGTAGCAGCATTGTTATTCAGACCACGGTCCTGCGATTGCGAAAGCTTGAGCGGACTCTGAAAAACGCTCAAGGCGCCGCCGAGCTGGCAAAACATGTCGGCTGAAAAAACAAAGTCTTGCTATTGTTTGAAAGGGTAGCAGATCAAACAGAGCAGGCAAACACTGCGCAGCCGATGCCATCTCGTGAAACACAAGCATATATACACGCTCGACACAAGCTAGCTCAGATGTCAAAACCTCAACTGCAAAGATGCCTAAACTGTGCGAGCACAAACAAGAGTCGCACCTGCGGACTTGCGCAAACTAAAGCTGCTGCTGTGCTACGTCTGCTGAGTAGCCTGATATATGTGCGGGGGAACACTACACGAGCGCTCACCAACAGAGGCCGGGAGTACAATCGACTTTAGTTGTGTATCACTAACACAGCAACTGTCAAAGGGTGTTGCGCCGACAGTTGTCGAATCCAGAAAGCATTTCGGCAAAGCATCAAAAGTTGTTGCAAGGAATCTTTTCAAGCGCATGTTTCCTTAGTAATGCCATTACTGACACGTGAACATTCTTCTTCATCTGTCCAGGATTTATTGTTGAGCCTTAAGTACAGAGCATCAGCACGGGCATCAGCACGGGCATCAGCTGAGTCCTCGTGCAACATTATTCCACCCACTTTTAGAATACCTCGCTGCCACGTTTTATGCTCTTGCTAGATGCTGCTGCAATGGATCCCTGGGGTGATAATGCAGTATTCGTTCAAGTTCCCCAGGCTGGGCAAAAGCGGCGTGAGCATTGTGAAGAAGGATTGTCAAAAGTCATGGCACCAGTCTGCATGTCTGTTAGGACCCTGCAAGTCACAGCAAGCTTGAGTCCATCTCTCAAGCTTGCCAGTAGAGTTACTGTAACAGGTGCAACTATTATATATATGTGCATAACATTTTAGGTGGTGCCATGGACCGAGCATCAATCAGGAGTGCAGTAAGCAAACAGCGCTGTGCGTCAAAAGTAACAGGCAACATATCAGGCTGCATGTCTGTTCAGAGAATCACCTGCATAACATGGTCTGAGAGCCAGGTTCAATGACTGCAACACCTGTTTTGAGCAGTGAGCAGTACCTGTGTTGTGCACTCGAATGAGGACCCGGTTTTGTGCAGTCAAAGGAAGACTGTCTTTTCAAACCTGTCAAAAGGAATGCACTGGACCTGTAGCTGTATGCCTGTCCAATATAGGCCAATAAGCATACTTTACAATTGTCATGTGAACAAATGCAATGCACACACGGAATACAACACTGTACGATGTCCAGCTTCACACAGCGGTTGTTGTTTATGGAGCCAGTAGCAACGAATGCACATAAGACAGACGTACAGTTAGCCAGGGCTGCACGTGCACCCATTTCTTGAGGCCCAAGGTACAACAAAAGTTCACAGCTAGCTGATGAACCAGCAATGACTGGCATGCACAGCTTGTCTGTCAAAATGCCAAACGCAGTTGCAAGTCTTTACACAGCGCAAGCTCAGAAGGTGGATTGGGACTGACAACAGCTCATTGCACCCACATGTCCAATTCACTATGACAGCAGATGCAAATCTGCCAAGCTATGTTGCTGTATGATTCTCATCAGCTAGGGCCCTGTGATCATATCGCTGAAACACTGCACTTGCACCTCTGCATCACCATTGCATGGTACTAGCTTGATATCTGGAGTGCCAGCCTCCTCATGGACGTGGGCGACGTCTGGCTGAAAGCTGTCCCGTCATCGCAAAATGACTGAGGACAGGGGTAGATACCACTCAGGGCCAAATCCGGCAGCAGCCCTGGCCTCCTTATTGAAGGGTGGCTGCAATGCGCTTCATGTCAACTCAATGGCAATCACAAACAGCTCCATGCAACAGATTGCTATGCCATTGGCAGGGGACGCATGTCAAGAGCAATCACTGTATGCTTGCCCAGGCATCTGATCATGCTGATGAGGAAGCATGAGCAACATGCCTTTGTCAAGGCTCCATTAAATAATTGGCCTGAAGAACAGGACTAGAGGGTTGACAACACCAGATAGTGGTCACTCTCTACTGGTACATTAAGCTGCACATAACCCAGGGTTGGGGATGTCAAATGCAAGCTGACCTTGAGGGAACCCTTGAAGTGCGCACGCACAAGGCTATGAAACCACTCCTCCACAGTGGCATACTTCACAGCATCTGCCTGCCAGGCATGCAACGCCATCCTCCCGCTTGTGCCTTTTGCTGCCTGGGAAAAGCTGCCCTTGGTTTCAGGCTCTGATGCTGCGTGTGCCTCATGACCATCACAGCTGGTCTTCATGAATGTAGCTGCATCCTGGGTACTTTCTGTGACTGACACGCCATTTGCAGCCATGGTTGAACATGTTTCATCTGCATTCTGTTCACAGGGATGGCAGGCTTTGCTCTTGTACTGCACATCTGACGCGATGTCCACGGACTGCTTTGGTCTTGAGCTGCTGACTGAGCTTGAGTCTGAAGACGAGCAAGGCTCTGCCAAAGTGACATTTTGGAGCTGCTGTTTGATGTCATGCTCTTGACCATGGTTAGCTGTCAGAGCCTGAGTGTGAAGGTACGTGAGCCAACGCACCCCGGCCGCACAGTGCGCAATCTCCTCCTGCATTCCATGCAGAGTTGTGAGCACATGTTACAGGACAGAACATGACTTGCAAAGTATGTGTGAGGATTAGTGCAGCAGACAGCAAGTGCAACTCAGGTGGTCAGTCCTGACAGTGATGTTGTTAGGGACTGTACTCAGAGCAACTGAACGCGTGGTCTTGCATGCGTTTGCAGTGCACCAGAGCTGGGTGGTAGCTGTCTCAGGACTGACAAGTAAACAACCTGAAAGGCACTGCATGTTTCTTGTTGGGTCAAGTCATGCTTGCTTTACCTGCAGACTGGTGCAATGCTGTTTGCACCAGGATGCAACTGTGTAGGAATAAGTTTCATGGGGTGGTAGTCTGGGCTGAGTCTTGATCGAGGAGATTTAGCAAACAGCGCTGAGCTGCCAAGGCAAATGTGAACTCTGATGCGCAGGGCTTATGAACCACCTGGCCAAGCCCATAAAGCGCACAACAGCAGACTTGGTGCAGGCTTTAAAGCAGCTGTGGTCTTGTTGTGTGCACAAGGATCATAGCTTGTGGCACTCATAAGCAGCAGCTTGAGCAACACTTGAAATTTGGTCACCCCTTGTTGCGCATTTCCTTGTTGTGAGTGCTTCACAAACCTGATATATCTTCTCCAACAGCTTTGCAGACTCTGCATCGCCGCTGTTGCGGAACCTCTGAATGGTGTGTGGTAGCCTGTCCAGGCCTCTAGCCTCATGCACGCAGCTTTCAACTGCCAGCCTGGCTGGAAGGCTGTGTGCTGTGGCTGCAGCAGATTCCCAGAGACCGTCATGCACTGGCAGGGCGCCATAAGATGAGCCAATAGCTTCTAGTCTTTGCTGGAGCTGCTGGAAATGACTTGCTTCGTCATTTGCTACCTGCAGGACCAAAGCTGAGAATCTGAAGTCTTAGATACACATTTTGCAGGAGGGGGTCATTCACTGCTTGAGATGCGCCCATGGACTATGGAGTGTAAGTCTCGGAAGTGGTGCATGCAACAAGATCCAACAACATCAATCCTCATGTCCGGCTTTGGCTAGCACAGATGAACACACTCTTGTCAATTTTCAACATGGTACAGCTGTGACTGTTGGCAAGGTTGCTGCCAAGCACGGTTGGAGAGGCAACAGCAAGGTGACCCTGGCCGCGCAATATGACATTGTGACTCTCTGTCTGACCTGCACAAAATCGTCCAAGAAGACCTCAGGTAGCGCATACTGTGGGTCGCTCCCAAATCTGGCAACTGCGTCCCAACTGAGGTCAACAGCCCAAGACTCTATGTGGACCAAGCTGTGCAGTATTGCTTGCCGCGACGCAAGGCTACCACCTTTGCCAAGTGCTGGCATTTTGCCAGGTGCAACAACCCTCACCTACAGCTGTGCACAAACACTTCTGAATACCCGCTGGCACACAGTGCAGTCACCATGCTAGGGTCAGCTGAATCAACAACAATGCAGCATACAGATAATATCAGTGCTCCCATACTTTGCTGTCATCTCTTCCTGGTCTCTCTGGCAGTTCACCAACAGCAGTCGTGCCAGCAACAAGCTGCCGCTGCTCCCACAGCTTGGTGACCCTGTGTGTTTGCGCTGCTTTGATCTGAGGGTCGGACTGTCGAAGGATAGCACTTGCTTGCCCCATCAATGAGTCTGCATGATCTGCTTGCACAGCTTCGTGACTTTGCTGGGCATCCTGTGCTTGTTGCAAAGATAGGTCTTCATGCTCTTGCAGCTGCTCCCTACCCATTTGTGCTTACAGTACGATGGCTACTTGCAAAGAGATGCTCAAGGAACACCCGACCGAGTTCCCTCGGCAGCGCACCGAGTCAACAGCGCTCAGCAGCAGTTTGCCAGTCAAACTTAGTAGCGCTCACTCATTAGTACATCTTCTTCTGAAAGGATATAGTAGTCCCAAGGATTGCTGGTCAGGCCGCTCGGGTACAATTTGACTTCAAACACAAGCACCTGTCTGGAACAGATGTTGGAGAACAGAGCGAGAACTGTGCAGAGCAGCGAGCACTTCTAGGTCCTGCCGTGCGCTGGCGTATCTGCGTGCAGGCGACAAGGAGGGTTGTCTGCATCGCATGCACTAGAGGCCTCGTTCAACCTGTGCAAACATGATGAAGCGACGGAGGAGCGGCCCTTTGCTGCCGTATGCCAACATACGGCCTACAAAGCAGCCATCCAGCACGTCCGTCGCATTGAAAAGGTAAATGGGGTCAATAAGTGACTGTCTGAGCTTGCATGTGCATCGGCTCTTCCGACACACACTGTGACGCTGCCTACGCAGGTTACTCATGATAACATCCGTGATTTTGGTTCTGCTGTTTTCCGGTCATGCATTGTTCGCCGTCTCGGACGTCCCTGCGGACAGAGCTGGCCATAAAACAGCTGCAGAAGCTATATTACCTGAACACTTACAGTTGCGGGAGAGAAGTGCAAGAGGGCTGACTGAGACAGGTCGGCCACACAACCTGCTCGACTTATTCAAGCAGCACTTTGTAATATATTGCCACTATCAGGTGCAGCAGACGCTACCAGGGCTTCACTTGAGATCTGTTAGTGGCTTTTGTTTGCAGACCCTTCACAGGAGGGTGATCTGGTTGCAAAGGCAGATGCTGTCTCCATGATATCCAACAAGGTTTCAGAGATTGACTGCACCAATGGCAAGTGCGCAAGTCCTGAGGAGGCTCAGGTGCGCCTTGATGAAAACCATCAGATAGCAACCATGGCATTCCATACGGTGCTACAGCTGAACGTGACGTGTGACGCCAACGCACTATGTGCCTTCACACAGGCATTGCTGTGATTTAGTATCATGCATCAGCTCATCACTGCCATCCCTCTGCATAGAACACAATGCTGGAAAATGCATTTTGTTTACAATCACTCCTTTTTTGGTGCCGCATTCAAAGATGATGAGTGCTTGTATGAAGGGTCCACCCACTACCCCTTTCAGCCCGCCGCCACAGACACCAAGCATGAACACCCCTCCAGCGCTGTTGGCTCAGCAGCATGACATGAACCCCATCATGCAGCAACAAATGCAGCAGGTCCATCAGAAGGAGGCAGAGCAACTGCAGCAGGCTCCTGTGACAACACAGCAAGCCCAACCACACAAGCAAACTCTGGAGCAGGCGCATGCAGAGGCACAGCAGCACTTCCAGCAGTCTCATCAGGCCATGGAGAGCCCAGCTCTGCCGCCCCCTGTCCAAACCTCAGGCACTGGCATCTATGCCATGGTAATCATGCTTAGCCTTCGGGCTAAGGACTGCATGCTTTGGTGCACAGTGCTCTGCAGCATGGCATGCATTTTGTGACAGGCACGGGCATCTGCATAGATTGTGCTACATTCCTGGTGCTTGTCTCAAGCAAACGCGGCTGCCTGGCTGTGACTGAGAGATTCAAATCGTTTCCGTCAGGAACCAGTCTCAGCTGGGTGAATCACTGCCACATGCAGACTGTCCAGGACATTGAAGGCAACCAGAGGTCTCTAGGAGAATTTGCCAACAAAGTGGCTGTGGTGGTGAATGTGGCCTCACAATGTGGCTTCACAGAGAGCAACTACAAAGGCCTGCAGTTTCTGTATGATAAGTACAAGGACTATGACTTCACAGTGAGTCTGCTGCTCTGTGACCGCAGTATACAGAGGTTGCCAAGCATGTCACTGACTTGCTGTGCAAAGCAACAGTTTTGACCATGCAAACGAATGATCATGTACTCCGGTCGCATGGCATGAGCTCATGCCAAAGCTGTAAGACACTCTGTCTGCAGACTGCCGACACTTTCTTCTAAACTGGCTACAGGTGCTTGCATTTCCATGCAACCAATTTGGGCAGCAGGAATCAGGAAGCGATGCTGACATCAAGCAGTTTGTGAAGGACAGGTATGGCATCACCTTCCCTATGTTCAGCAAGGTGGATGTAAATGGGCCACAGACAAGTCAGCTCTTTACTTTTTTGAAACAGAGCTTTCCACCCTGGCTTGGCACAGCGGCTTCTGGTGACAAGGACCTGAGCTGGAATTTCAACAAGTTTTTGATTGGTCGCAATGGACTGCCAATCAAACACTATCCATCTGAGTTGGACTATGCTCAGCTCGAACAAGATGTATACAATGAACTTGTGAAGACTCAAAATAGCTGATCTTGATAGGCACAAAGGCATGCCACTCAATCGTTATGTTAGGTAGGTTTGTTCTGTTGACCAACACATCAAATAAGATTCAGACTGAAGTAGACTCAATTTGATTGCATACTGTTTTGCACAGGCAGCTTCTGTATGCCTGTTTAGACTATGAATAATTGTAGGCGTGTTCAAGACTCCTTCCCTCAGCAGTCAGCAGCGGTGCAGCCCGCAGCTTTTTTCGGTTTCACACTCTGCACAATTTTTGCGTGATGTTAAATAAAGGTTTTGCATGACCATCCCATTATGGTGCACCTTGTGCAATCAGACTGCATGCCAAAAGACATAATATATTACGTGTAATTACAAGGCAAGGCAAGTGGATGCCAGCCCAACAAGGCTGGCATAAGATGAAACTCCTCGACCGATGCTCCTGAGCAAGAGGTCAAGACATTACTAATCGCTGAAGAAGGTGATCACTGCAGTGCTTTGCAATCGCAACTGCTTACAAACCTTCCTTTGACCTCATGCACCTTGACTTCGTTTGACTTCCATGTATACCGCCATCGCGAATGGCCTACGAGTTCGGCGATGCACCAGCCGGCATCGATAATTAGCTGTGCCTAATGACCGTTCGTACTTTTGAGTTCTCACGCACAGCAGGCTGAGCAAGCTGCACCACTGGATCGTAAGCACCTCGGAATGGGCGACGGTCTTGCCCTTGTATGAAGATGCAAAACCATTGATGCTGCAATGAATTGTACAATGCCGACAGATCAGTCAGGATTGAGCCCTGAGAGCACGGCAGCCGACAGTGCTGACCCAGCTGCCCCCTCGCCGACCACCAGCGGCCTGTCCAGCAATATTAGCCCATACACAGGGCGACAGCTTAGCGTGCAGGGCTCAAATGGCACGTGGGAATGTAGAGTGCACCGAAAGTGCGATGAATTGCGTCAGCTGTTCGGTCTTCCTGCTACCGAGGTCTGCAAAGCTTTCCTTCCATGATATGCCTATCGTTGCAAACGTACTTGTTCTGTACGCTGCAATGGCCTGCATCAAGCAGCTTCACAGCCAAAGCACCAATCTGAAGCCCTCTTGGCTTGCAGAGCCCTATTGAGGATTTCCACTGCGCCCTGCAAAAGAAAACCTGTCTTCAGGTAAAGGCTGACTGAGCGCACCATCTGTGGCGAGGGTTGTATAGGGCTTAATTGAAATTTGCATCTTTTAAATCTATTAAATGTTGTTCTATACAAGTACCAGTATTTTATGCAGGGGCGCTTATACCTGTTTCAGCACCATGTCTGTTTCTACTCAAACTTGTTTGGGTTCATCAAGTCAAAGGTCATCCCGCTGCAGGTATACATTGCTTGCTGCAGTGCAACACCCTTCCATGCGCTCACGCTGACTGAGATCTATATGTGACACGCCCTTGTGTGGCATGCCCTCATGTCATACGCCCTCACATGACATGCCCTCTTGTGATGTGGCCTTGGCATTTCACGCTGGCGCCATCACATTTGATATTTGGTGCCAGAGACAAGGAGTACAAACCCATTTGGTGCCGTCCACAACATTTGCCATTGCAGCACACCAACTGATTCACAATGTACACACAGGATGTGACGAGCGTGACCAAGCGCAAGAATGTAGGATTTCCCAATTCCATTGAGATAGTCTGGAGCAACACAGGCAGGGATAAGCAGGAGTTCTTCACATCCTTCCTGCACCGGAGAGAGGCTTACAAGTTGATCACATCTGCTTGGCTTCAATGCAGGTACCCACAGCTTGCTAGCTCTTCAGTCAGATGCTTGCTTAGCTGTATGTTGCAACAGTCGAAGCATTGAAACAGATGCAGTATGGCCTTGCTAGGCGCTGAGACGTTTGGCCTATGTGCAGTTCTGTGGCCCAGCAGCAGATGGCAGAGGGCAATTTTGGCAGCAGGTCATCCCCTAGCAGTTCATGTGAGTATCATTCACCTTGCCTGAAGCTGTGTTGGGTGTTGTCAAAGCATACCAGTCTGGAGAAGATTGACACCTCTGGTATCTTGGCAACCAGACAGACACACTTGGGGAGCATGGCAAAGCATATGCATATATGCACAGAACCCTCAGTTGCATGGGATGCACATTCAGAACCTGTTACTCAACCCAAGGCAGACTGTGTGCAGTCAGTGGACGTCATGGAAGCATTGCCAGCTGTGCAAGCCTGCCAGATGTCAACAGCCTGCCCCACACTGTCCTGGGCATGACCACCATGTCAAGGCAGGCCTCTGAGGCTCAAAGCAGCAGCTTTGATGGTCAAGCAGACCAATCACAGAGCCAGGCGACTGCAGATTCACAGCTGCCTGCTCTGCCTGACACTAGGCTGCCTCTGAAGTACACCCGTGCAGCCAGCTGGGGTCCACAGGGCACTCCCCACAACACTAGGGTGAGCTTCCAAAAGTGCAGCTGCCTTTATTCTGGTCATCTTAGATTTTGTTGCTTTTGGTTGCAAGCGCCTTTCATGCGTTCCTGTTTGCCTGTCCTCTCCACCTTGGATGCATTAGGGAATCAGCCTGTGGGCTTGCAACTCTTTTGTTCAGGGCTGCAGTATGTCACTGAAACACCTGGAAGCAATGTGTGCGTCATGATGGTGCATGCATGTGGTCATATGGGTGTTGGGCACCTGGTGCAGTGTAGCATCGTTGCCTGCAGTATTCCCAGAATGGCAGGAAAGGTTTTTTGACAGTGCACCTTTGAGAGCTGCAAACACGTACACACGTTCTGGCAAAAGCATTGCATGTCAAATGGTAAGCTTCAGCAATTATGCACTGGATCGCATTCCACTGTGTTGTGAGCCTGACATCTCTGTTGTTTGTCCAGCCTGAACAGCTGGCATAAGCTTGGCCATGTTCAGTCACATGTAGTGCATTGCTGCAGGACGCCACAAGCCCGTTTGCAGATGCAGCTGCTCAACAGGTTCAGAAGAGCATACCTGCCTTTGGAGGACCTAGAGAAAGTGATGACATCGCTGTACCTTCAGGTTGGTCAGCTCCAGTTGCTCATGGCTTAGCCTGTGCAAATCGCAGGCTGCAACTCATTCCCAAGTAGACGTTCATTAGGTGTGTCCTTTGTGGCCTCAAGGACAAGCATGCAGATTCTTCCAAAAGCCATAATTCCGCACATCGTGGTACAGCAGTTGTCATAACACCCACGCAGCTCAACCTTCACAGCATTGTTTAGTGCCTCTGAGTGACAGGGTCTGGTGTATGCCCAAGACAGATGTCACTGGGCACTGACTGTATGCAGGCACAGGCAGCGGGGAGTGGGCAGCTGAAGGTGGGGTGGCGCCCCCTGCCCCCCTGGCTGCTACCAAGCTGCTTGACAGCATCCTGCACGTTGAGCTGCATGATTTCTGCCGCAAGTTCCTTGCTGATGAGGTACAACCCTTTTGTGCTCAACTGCTTCATGACAAGTGACCCCGTGTGGTCTTGTCTGAGGCAACGTGCTGCCCTCCTCTTACCTTTGCATTCAGTTGTCAATAAACTGCACTTGCTGGTCATGCACTCACTCACGCACGCACTCACTT